>ERZ779880.1830-NODE-1830-length-17195-cov-3.223337_pt1 | contig 17195 bp, 13 predicted proteins | sample MGYA00511555_ERZ779880 | MGnify/ENA primary metagenome ERZ779880 (study PRJEB29588, sample SAMEA2145815) | human gut metagenome | biome: human gut; feature: human-associated habitat; material: faeces | place: Denmark | collected 2008/2010 ...
CTCTGCAATGGAGTAACCGATGTAAGCGGCGAGGAAAGGCACCATCAGCGTCAAACCTGCAACGCCGATATCAAACAGTTTTTTCAGATTCGGATCGGCTACGGCATCCGGCACTGCGCCTTTGCCATACAACATGACGGAAACCGCCAGCAAAATACCGCCCGATACCACGAAGGGAATCATGTGTGAAACGCCCGTCATTAAATGCTGACGGGTATTTTTCAGGATCTGCACCAACTCATTCATAAGCTGCTCCCGGGCTTGCGAAAGCCCATGTCCATATTTTTGATGGAGGAAACAATAGGCAATCGCAGGCGGAGCAAACAGTGGATAAAAAGGCCATTTACTGGACTTTTGTAATATCAGTACAAAAATGCGATCCGCCTCATAACTTGCGATAATCCGGAAGCATGCCGCAAAACGGCGTCTTGTGAGACGCGTCGCAAATTGACGGTTACATTACATTTGTCCAGCTTTTGGCAGATTTGTCACATGGCAGGCCGTTGCCGTGCGCTCTTATCCTGTAAACAGAAAACCGTACCGGGAGAGAGGCAATGGCCCTGATTGTGGAATTTATTTGTGAGCTACCTAACGGCGTACATGCACGTCCGGCAAGCCACGTTGAAACGCTGTGTAATACTTTTTCATCACAAATTGAGTGGCATAACCTGCGCACTGACCGCAAGGGCAACGCCAAAAGCGCCCTTGCGCTGATTGGCACCGACACGCTGGCGGGCGATAACTGCCAGTTACTGATTTCCGGGGCCGACGAACAGGAAGCGCACCAGCGTTTAAGCCAATGGCTGCGCGATGAATTCCCCCACTGCGATGCGCCGCTGGCGGAAGTTAAATCTGACGAACTGGAACCACTGCCGGTTTCACTGACCAATCTGAATCCGCAAATTATCCGCGCCCGCACCGTGTGCAGCGGTAGCGCAGGCGGCATTCTGACGCCGATCTCTTCTTTAGATCTCAATGCGCTGGGTAATCTTCCCGCAGCCAAAGACGTTGACGCCGAGCAATCCGCACTGGAAAACGGCCTGACGCTGGTACTGAAAAACATTGAGTTTCGTCTGCTGGATAGCGACGGTGCCACCAGCGCGATTCTGGAAGCGCACCGATCCCTGGCTGGCGATACTTCCCTGCACGAACATTTACTGGCAGGCGTCAGCGCCGGATTAAGCTGCGCCGAAGCGATTGTCGCCAGTGCGAATCACTTTTGTGAAGAGTTTTCCCGTTCCAGCAGCAGCTACCTGCAAGAACGTGCCCTGGACGTACGCGATGTCTGCTTCCAGCTGCTTCAGCAAATCTACGGTGAGCAACGCTTCCCGGCACCGGGCAAACTGACGCAGCCCGCCATTTGTATGGCTGATGAACTAACCCCCAGCCAGTTCCTCGAACTGGATAAAAATCACCTCAAAGGTCTGTTACTGAAAAGTGGCGGCACCACCTCACATACCGTAATTCTTGCCCGTTCGTTCAACATTCCGACACTGGTTGGTGTAGATATTGATGCCCTTACTCCGTGGCAGCATCAAACGATTTATATCGACGGCAACGCCGGGGCGATTGTGGTTGAGCCAGGGGAAGCCGTAGCTCGTTATTATCAGCAAGAAGCCCGCGTACAGGACGCCCTGCGTGAGCAACAGCGTGTCTGGCTGACCCAACAAGCCCGTACCGCTGACGGTATCCGCATTGAAATTGCCGCTAACATCGCTCACTCCGTGGAAGCGCAGGCCGCATTCGGCAATGGTGCGGAAGGCGTCGGTTTGTTCCGCACTGAAATGCTCTATATGGATCGCACCAGCGCACCGGGCGAAAGCGAGTTGTACAACATTTTTTGTCAAGCGCTGGAGTCCGCCAACGGACGCAGCATTATTGTGCGCACTATGGATATTGGCGGTGACAAACCCGTTGATTATCTGAACATTCCGGCAGAAGCTAACCCGTTCCTCGGTTATCGCGCGGTGCGTATTTATGAAGAATACGCCTCGCTGTTCACCACACAACTACGGTCGATCCTCCGTGCCTCTGCTCACGGCAGCCTGAAAATCATGATCCCGATGATCTCCTCAATGGAAGAGATCTTATGGGTGAAAGAAAAACTGGCGGAAGCCAAACAGCAACTGCGTAACGAACACATTCCGTTTGATGAGAAGATCCAGCTCGGCATCATGCTGGAAGTGCCGTCGGTGATGTTCATCATCGATCAATGCTGCGAAGAGATTGATTTCTTTAGTATTGGTAGTAATGACCTGACGCAATATCTGCTGGCAGTGGATCGCGATAACGCTAAGGTTACTCGTCACTACAACAGCCTGAATCCGGCATTCTTGCGGGCGCTCGATTACGCCGTGCAAGCGGTGCATCGCCAGGGCAAATGGATTGGTCTGTGCGGTGAGCTGGGAGCGAAAGGTTCCGTGCTGCCGTTGCTGGTCGGCTTAGGGCTGGATGAACTCAGCATGAGCGCACCATCAATTCCGGCGGCGAAAGCGCGGATGGCGCAACTTGATAGCCGTGAGTGCCGCAAGTTGCTCAACCAGGCAATGGCCTGCCGTACTTCGCTGGAAGTGGAACACCTGCTGGCGCAATTCCGCATGACCCAACAAGACGCACCGCTGGTCACCGCCGAGTGCATCACACTGGAAAGCGACTGGCGCAGCAAAGAAGAAGTGCTCAAAGGCATGACCGATAACCTGCTGCTGGCGGGCCGCTGCCGCTATCCGCGTAAACTGGAAGCCGACTTGTGGGCGCGCGAGGCCGTTTTCTCTACCGGTCTGGGCTTTAGTTTTGCCATTCCCCACAGCAAATCAGAACACATTGAGCAATCCACCATCAGCGTAGCGCGTCTGCAAGCGCCGGTGCGCTGGGGCGATGATGAAGCGCAATTCATCATTATGTTAACCCTGAACAAACACGCTGCGGGCGATCAGCATATGCGCATTTTCTCGCGCCTCGCTCGCCGCATCATGCACGAAGAATTCCGTAACGCGCTGGTTAACGCCGCCTCTGCCGACGCTATCGCCAGCCTGCTGCAACATGAACTGGAACTGTAAAAGGAAACATCATGGAACTGTATCTGGACACCGCTAACGTCGCAGAAGTCGAACGTCTGGCACACATATTCCCGATTGCCGGGGTGACAACTAACCCGAGCATTATCGCTGCCAGCAAGGAGTCCATATGGGAAGTGCTGCCGCGTCTGCAAAAAGCGATTGGTGATGAGGGCATTCTGTTTGCTCAGACCATGAGCCGCGACGCGCAGGGGATGGTGGAAGAAGCGAAGCGTCTGCGCGATGCCATTCCGGGCATTGTGGTGAAAATCCCGGTGACTTCCGAAGGTCTGGCAGCAATTAAAATACTGAAAAAAGAGGGTATTACTACACTTGGCACTGCTGTATATAGCGCCGCACAAGGGTTATTAGCCGCACTGGCAGGGGCAAAATACGTTGCTCCGTATGTTAACCGCGTGGATGCCCAGGGCGGGGACGGCATTCGTACGGTTCAGGAGCTGCAAGCGCTGTTAGAAATGCACGCACCAGAAAGCATGGTGCTGGCGGCCAGCTTTAAAACGCCGCGTCAGGCGCTGGACTGTTTACTGGCAGGATGTGAATCCATCACCCTGCCCTTAGATGTAGCGCAACAAATGCTCAACACCCCTGCGGTAGAGTCAGCTATAGAGAAGTTCGAACACGACTGGAATGCCGCATTTGGCACTACTCATCTCTAAAGGAGCAATTATGGACCGCATTATTCAATCACCGGGTAAATACATCCAGGGCGCTGATGTGATTAATCGTCTGGGCGAATACCTGAAGCCGCTGGCAGAACGCTGGTTAGTGGTGGGTGACAAATTTGTTTTAGGTTTTGCTCAATCCACTGTCGAGAAAAGCTTTAAAGATGCTGGACTGGTAGTAGAGATTGCGCCGTTTGGCGGTGAATGTTCGCAAAATGAGATCGACCGTCTGCGTGGCATCGCGGAGACTGCGCAGTGTGGCGCAATTCTCGGTATCGGTGGCGGAAAAACCCTCGATACAGCCAAAGCACTGGCACATTTCATGGGTGTTCCGGTCGCCATTGCCCCGACCATTGCTTCAACCGACGCACCTTGTAGCGCTCTTTCCGTTATCTACACTGACGAAGGTGAATTTGACCGCTATCTGCTGCTGCCAAATAACCCGAATATGGTGATTGTCGATACTAAAATCGTCGCGGGCGCACCTGCACGTCTGTTAGCAGCGGGTATCGGCGATGCGCTGGCGACCTGGTTTGAAGCGCGTGCCTGCTCTCGTAGCGGTGCGACCACCATGGCGGGCGGCAAGTGCACTCAGGCGGCGCTGGCGCTGGCTGAACTGTGCTACAACACCTTGCTGGAAGAAGGCGAAAAAGCGATGCTCGCCGCCGAACAGCATGTAGTGACTCCGGCACTGGAACGCGTGATTGAAGCGAACACTTATTTAAGCGGTGTTGGCTTTGAAAGCGGTGGTCTGGCGGCAGCGCACGCGGTGCATAATGGCCTGACTGCCATTCCTGATGCCCATCACTATTATCACGGTGAAAAAGTGGCATTTGGTACACTGACGCAGCTGGTACTGGAAAACTCGCCGGTTGAGGAAATCGAAACCGTAGCTGCGCTTAGCCATGCGGTAGGTTTGCCAATAACTCTCGCTCAACTGGATATTAAAGAAGATGTCCCGGCGAAAATGCGAATTGTGGCAGAAGCGGCATGTGCAGAAGGTGAAACCATCCACAACATGCCTGGCGGCGCGACGCCAGATCAGGTTTACGCCGCTCTGCTGGTAGCCGACCAGTACGGTCAGCGTTTCCTGCAAGAGTGGGAATAACCTACTCCAAACTCCCGGCTTGTCCGGGAGTTTGAACGCAAAATTGCCTGATGCGCTACGCTTATCAGGCCTACGCAATCTCTGCAATATATTGAATTTGCGTGCTTTTTAGGCCAGATAAGACGTTCACGCCGCATCCGGCACTCTGTGCCAGTAATCTGAAACTCCCACGTTGTTCAGGAATTTTTTATCCGCTTCTGGACATTTTCTCTACAGAACAATCGTTAGCCCGGAAGGTCGAATCTGTGACTCTTATTTTCACGGACGAAACAGATGAAAGCTTCACTGGCGCTGGTCAGCCTGCTAACGGCATTTACCAGCTACTCCTTAAAATCTCCCGCCATTCCACCAACCGTGGTACAAATCCAGGCCAATACCAACCTTGCCATCGCAGACGGTGCCAGACAGCAAATCGGCAGCACGCTATTTTACGATCCGGCGTATGTGCAGCTTACCTATCCTGGCGGTGATGTCCCGCAAGAACGCGGGGTATGTTCCGATGTGGTGATCCGTGCATTGCGCAGCCAGAAGGTCGATTTGCAGAAACTGGTGCACGAAGATATGGCGAAGAATTTTGCCGAGTACCCGCAAAAATGGCAGTTAAAGCGCCCGGACAGCAACATCGATCACCGTCGGGTGCCTAATCTGGAAACCTGGTTTACCCGCCACGATAAAACACGCCCCATCAGCAAGAACCCCAGTGACTATCAAGCGGGCGATATTGTCTCCTGGCGATTAGATAACGGGCTGGCACATATTGGGGTGGTTTCAGATGGCTTCGCCCGCGACGGTACGCCGCTGGTGATACATAACATTGGCGCAGGTGCGCAGGAAGAAGATGTGCTGTTTAGCTGGCGCATGGTGGGGCATTATCGTTATTTTGTTAAATAAGCGATCGCCCCACATGAAGAAAAAATTCAGATCCTTTTTACACTAACGGCTTCTTTTTTCTTACGGCTCACCAGCGCCAGTGCCAGCACAATCAGCACAATACCGCTACCTTCAACGGCCCCCGGATTCTCACCGAGCAGCCACCAGGAAAAGAGTACGCCGCAAACGGGAACGGCCAGTGTGCTTAAGCTGGCAATACTGGCAGGCAAGTTTTTCAGCACAAACAGCCATAAGCTCCACGCCAACGCCGTCGCCAGAATCGCACTGTAGGCCAGAGCCCAGAACACAGTGGGCTGCCAGTCAATTTCACGTTGCGGCACCAGTAAAGCGACCACACTCATCACCAGCGCCGCATAGAGCATCTGCCAGGATGTTAACGACAATAAATCCACGCGCGGATGACGGGCATACAGACGTTTAGCAACAATCGCGCTCGCCCCCCAACTAACACCGGAGAGGATTGCCAGCATGGCACTTTTCATCGAAGAGAAATCGAGTTGCCACGGCTGCAACACCAAAAATAAGCCGAAAGCGGCAATCAGAATCGCGAAATATTGCCCACGTCGCAGGCGTTCACCGAGAAACACCGCGGCGAAAATCACCACCCAGAACGGCATGGTATAGCTCAGGATCGCCACCTTCCCCGCTCCGCCGCTGACCAGCGCCCACTGCGCCAGGCCAACCATCCCGCAGGTTTGTAACAGGGCAATGGCTAAGGTGTATTTAAACGGTGTCGGGCGCATTCCGCGACCACGTAATAAAAGGACGATGAATAAAACGAGAGCGCCGAAAATGCAGCGTAAGGCGGTAAAGTCGAAGGCACCGATGTAGCTGGTGACTTGCTTCATGAAAATCCAGCTATAACTCCAGATAAGTGTGAGCACAACCAGGCCACTGATTGCCAGTGGGTTGCTCTTTCCTGCGGCAGACATGAGAGATCCAGTGTGTAGTTTTCCTGTGGACACTATACGCCGGTAAAGAAACTTCAGCGACTGCCTGAAAGGCAGTCGCTGAAGAAGGTCAGATTACAGCAGGTCGAAACGGTCGAGGTTCATCACTTTCACCCATGCCGCCACGAAGTCTTTAACAAACTTCTCGTGAGCATCGCTGCTGGCGTAAACTTCAGCCACCGCACGCAGGACAGAGTTAGAACCAAATACCAGATCCGCACGGCTGGCAGTGTATTTCACTTCGCCGGTTTCGCGGTCACGGCCTTCGAACAGCTCTTTCGATTCGTCGGTCGCTTTCCACTCGTAACGCATATCCAGCAAGTTCACGAAGAAGTCATTGCTCAATACGCCAACGCGGTCAGTGAAGACGCCGTTTTTGCTGCCATCGAAGTTGGCACCCAGTACACGCATCCCGCCCACCAGCGCGGTCATTTCCGGCGCGGTCAGGGTCAGTTGCTGGGCTTTATCAATCAGCAGTGACTCGGTGGTGGAAACATCCAGACGAGCGCGATAGTTACGGAAACCGTCAGCAATTGGCTCCAGCAGTTCGAACATCTCAATGTCAGTCTGATCCTGACGCGCATCAACGCGACCCGGCGCAAACGGTACATGAATGCTCAAACCAGCGGCGCTTGCGGCTTTCTCAACGCCAACCACACCTGCCAGCACGATGATATCCGCCAGCGAGGCTTTACCAGACTCTTTCTGAATTTTCTCCAGAACAGGCAGAGCACGAACGGCTGCGGCGTTCACATCCCAGTCGCGCTGCGGCATTAATGCCAGACGCGCACCGTTGGCACCACCGCGTTTGTCGCCACCACGGAAGGTAGAAGCAGAAGCCCAGGCCACCGATACCAGCTCACTAACAGACAGACCAGAATCCGCAATCGCGAATTTCAGATCGATAATGTCCTGCTCGGTCGGGTTGTAGATCGGCTGCGGCAGCGGATCTTGCCAGATCAGATCTTCTTTCGGTACTTCCGGCCCGATGTAACGAGATTTCGGCCCCATATCCCTGTGCGTCAGTTTGAACCAGGCACGGGCAAAGGCTTCGTTGAACGCCTGCGGATCGTTGAGGAAACGACGAGAGATCTTCTCGAACTCAGGATCAAAACGCAGCGTCAGGTCGGTCACCAGCATCGTCGGTTTACGTTTCTTCGACGGATCGAACGGATCCGGGATAATTTCCGGTGCGTCTACCGCTTCGAACTGGATTGCGCCAGCCGGACTGCGGGTCTGTACCCACTCATACTTGAACAGGTTCTCGAAGAAATAGTTGCTCCACTGGGTCGGCGTCTGGGTCCAGACCACTTCCAGACCAGAGGTAATGGCATCTGCGCCAACGCCGCTGCCGTAAGTGCTCGCCCAACCTAAACCTTGTTCTTCAATCGGCGCAGCTTCTGGATCAGGACCTACATTTGATGTCGGACCAGCACCGTGGGTTTTACCCAGCGTATGACCACCCGCAATCAGCGCCACGGTTTCTTCGTCGTTCATACCCATGTTGCCGAAGGTCGCGCGGATAGCTGCTGCCGCAGAAAGCGGTTCGCCGCTGTGATCCGGGCCTTCCGGGTTAACGTAAATCAGACCCATCTCGGTTGCACCCAGCGGTGCTTTCGCCAGCGCTTCCGGATGACGGTGAGTCAGCCAGGCTTTTTCATCACCCCAGTTAACATCCAGATCCGGTTCCCAGACGTCTTCACGACCGGCACCAAAACCGAAGGTACGGAAGCCGGAGTTTTCCAGCGCCACGTTACCCGCGAGGATAAACAGGTCGGCCCAGGAGATTTTCTGACCATATTTCTGTTTGATTGGCCACAACAGGCGACGCGCTTTATCGAGGCTTACGTTATCCGGCCAGGAGTTCAGCGGTGCAAAACGTTGCTGACCACGACCCGCGCCACCGCGTCCATCGATTGATCGGTAAGTCCCCGCGCCGTGCCAGGCCATACGAATAAACAGACCGGCGTAGCTGCCCCAGTCGGCAGGCCACCACGGCTGAGATTCTGTCAGCAGGGCTTTCAGATCTTTTTTCAGGCCGTAGTAATCTAATTTGCTGAATTCTTTGCGGTAGTCAAAGTCCTCACCCAGCGGGTTAGAACGATTAGAATGTTGGTTTAACAGGTCAACACGGAGTTGATTTGGCCACCAGTCGCGAGTGGTTGTGCCCGCCCCCGCGCTCTGGTCGTGACCGCCCTGATGGAACGGGCATTTGCCAGTGGCTGTCGTGTTATGGATATCGTCTGACGTGCTCATCAATGTGCTCCCCTCTACAGTGTTACCGTTACGATACACAGCGTTAGAGAGAAGTTATAATTGAATTAATCCACGGATGCGATAGTTGAGATCTTACATATTGTTGGTTAAAGAGATGTAGATCAAATTGATCGTAATTAAGCTTTTTTGATTATGTCCGAATTCGGACAAATGCTTTATAAAAAAGGGTTTTAGCTTCATATCCTTCAAGTAATGAGGGAGAAAACAAGGCTGATAACCTTATTTTCCCGCCCTCATTTCGAGGCAGCATTTTGTGCTCTGTTTAAAATTTGTGATCACTGTGTGATTTTCATAAAAGCCACACTATTTATAAACCAGGTCGAACCCCCAGCGTATGGCAAATCGCGTAACTCATTTCAGCGCGGTTAAGCGTATAGAAGTGGAAATCTTTCACTCCTTCACGGCTTAAAATCTTCACCATATCCATGGCAATATTCGCGCCCACCAGCTTGCGGGTTTCGGCATCGTCATCCAGCCCGTCAAACATTTGCGCCATCCACGCCGGAATACGCACGTTGGTCATGTCGGCAAATTTCTTCGCCTGTTTAAAGTTAGATACCGGCAATATGCCCGGAATGATTTCCACATCAATGCCCGCCGACACACAGCGGTCACGAAAACGCAGGTAGCTTTCGACATCAAAGAAGAACTGAGTAATCGCGCGGTTGGCTCCTGCATCGACTTTGCGTTTCAGGTTAAGCAAATCCGCCTGGGCGCTTTTTGCTTCCGGGTGAACTTCCGGATACGCCGCCACGGAGATATCGAAATCTGCCACTTCTTTTAATAGCGTCACCAGGTCAGAAGCATACATTTCTGGCTTACCACTTCCCGGCGGCAGATCGCCACGCAGCGCCACGATATGACGAATACCGTTATTCCAGTAGTCGCGTGCAATGGTGCGCAACTCGTCGGGCGTCGCATCAATGCAAGTAAGATGCGGTGCCGCTTCCAGACCAGTGCGATCTTTAATGCCTTTAATAATGCTGTGCGTACGGTCGCGCTCGCCGGAGTTCGCGCCATAGGTCACCGATACAAACTTCGGTTTCAGGCTGCTAAGGCGATCGATGGAGTTCCACAGGGTCTGCTCCATTTCACTGGTACGCGGCGGGAAAAACTCGAACGAAACGTTAATCTGCCCCTGGACTTCTGCCAGGCTCTGATTCAGGGCATCCCGCTGGCTGGCGTGAAAAAAGTTCATACCTTACCTCATCAATCGCTTGTAGTTATATGTTGTGTTGTGCACATCCATCCGTTTAGACGTCCAGATGTAAAGATGAAGGAAAAGCCGAAGGGCGTCAACCGAAAAATGACCAATGATGGTGAGGAAAAATCAGGGAAGATGAAAAAACTTCAGGATGGTAAGAAAAAGAAAATCCGGTATGCAAAGCAAACCGGACTGCAAATATAAACTAACCATGTACTTATTGCTTCTTGCCGGATTCGTCGTAAACGCTTCATCCGGCCTAATCCTATGATAATTCAATATATTTCATTAGAAACCATAAACCCGAAAACATGAGTACCGGGCATTATTAAATTTCTGAAATTACAACAACTGTGCCAGCCGGTTGATATCCGACTGAATCGCCCCGGCGGTGACGTCGCGCCCCGCGCCAGGCCCACGGATCACCAGCGGGTTGTCGCGATACCAGCGGCTTTCGATGGCAAAGACGTTATCGCACGGTAGCAGTGATGCCAGCGGATGGTCTTCACGCACCGCCTCCACGCCCACACGCGCTTTGCCGTTGGCATCGAAACGCGCCACGTAGCGCAGCACCAGCCCCATTTCGCGGGCCGCTTCCAGCCGTTGCACCATCTGCTCGTTAAGTTCATCGCCATTTTCAAAGAAATGGTCGATGCTGCCGCCTTCGCAATGAGCAGGCACCAGCGATTCCACACGTACCTGGTCCGGTTCAATGTTGTAACCCGCTTCACGCGCCAGAATCACCAGCTTGCGCATTACGTCTTTGCCGGAGAGGTCGTCACGCGGATCAGGCTCGGTTAAGCCCTGCTGCCACGCCTGATCCACCAGCTCGGTAAACGGCACGCTACCGTCGAATTGCAGGAACAGCCAGGAGAGCGTGCCGGAGAAGATCCCACTGATCGACAAAATAGTATCGCCGCTGTCGATCAGATCGCGCACGGTATGGTTGATCGGCAAGCCCGCACCGACGGTGGCGTTGTATAGCCAGTGACGCCCGGTTTTTTCGAAGGCGTCGTGGATCTGGCGATATTTATTGCTGTCGCTTGCTCCCGCCAGTTTGTTGGCACTGATGACGTGGAAACCGTGGCTGGCGAAATCAAGATACTGGTCAGCCAGCTGCTGGCTGGCGGTAACGTCCAGCACCACTAAATCATCATACGGATGGGCGCGCATCCACAGGAACAACGACTCTTCATCCTGCTCAACCGCTTCATCGTTGAAGAAGGCTAACGCGCGGCTGGCGTCCAGCCCGTCATAACTCAACAGACTGCGGCGGCTGTCCACCACGCCTGCCAGCACAAATTCAAAGCCGGTACGCGCCGAAAGCGTGCTCTGCTCGCGGGCGAACAGTTCCAGCCAGCGGGAACCGATATTGCCTTTGCCGAACAATACCAGGCCGATGCGTTTTTCTGCGCGGAAGACGGACTGATGCAGCCCCTGAATCAGGCTTTCGGTCGGGCCGGTGCGCAGTACTGCCACCAGGCTGATGCCGTCATCGGACTGCCAGGTAAACTCGACCGGCTGGCCTTTCAGTTGCTGCCAGAAGCGGTGGCAATGCAGCGGGTTACGGGTGACACCCGCCCCGACCATCGCCACCAGCGCCAGCCCCTGACGCAGGCGCAGTTCGCCAGGTAATCCCGCTTCGTCGAGGATTTTCAGCGCACTGTCGGCCACTTCTGAGGTGTAGCAAAATTGCAGCAACTGGCGATCGTTATGCACGCCAACCGCCAGTGGGCGCACCTGAGCACGTTTCAGGATCTGGTCGATCTCTTTATGCGCCAGTTTGAAATCCTGGCTGGTGGGCACCTGAAACTCAATCAAGCAGACATCATCGTGGCTGGTGACAATACGCGCACCAGTACCGGAGGCCAGCACGCGTTCAATGCGCGTGGAGCCTTGATCCGGCGTGTAGCTACAGCGCAGCTGCAGGTCGATTTCGCTACCGGATACTGGCTGTAAAGTACGGGCGTGAAGAAAGGGAGCCGCCAGACGCGCCAGTTCGCTGGCTTCATCCAGACGCAGCAATGGCAGCAGACAGGCATCTTTCACTTTACGCGGATCGGCACTGTATACCCCGGCGACGTCGCTCCAGATGGTTACACGAGAAACACCCGCCAGCGCACCGATTTGTGTCGCGGAATAGTCGGAACCGTTACGCCCCAGCAGCACCGTTTCACCGGCGTTGTTACGGCTGATAAACCCGGTCACCACCAGACGTTTACCCGGATGTTGTACCAGTAGCTGTTGCAGCAACGGGTAAGAAAGCCCTTCATCAACCTGCGGTTGCGCAGCGCGTTCAGCGCGTAAAAACTCGCGGGCATCAAGCCAGGCCGCTGGCAGCCCTTGTTGATTAAGCACCGCAGACATCAGGCGCGCCGACCACACTTCGCCGTGGCCCACCACTTCCGCATACACTGCGTCGTTAATACCGCTGTCGAGCAGCGCCGCCAGGCGCTCAAGATCGCTGACAAAAGCGCTAATGAGGCTATCGGCTTCTTCGGCGGGTAGCAGACCGCTAATCAGATCGCACTGATAGCGACGCAGCGTTTGTTGAACCTGATGCGCAGAGAGACGATCGGTCTGGCTTAGTTTCAACCAGTTAATCAACTGGTTAGTGGTGCTACCAGCGGCGGAAACCACCATCATATCGTCAGGCTGAGAGTACTCCGCCATAATGCCCGCGACACGCAAATAACACTTCACATCAGCCAGACTACTGCCACCAAATTTATGCAGCTGACGACCTTTCGCCCCTGCCTGCGCAATCACACTCATTTTTACCCCTTGTTTGCAGCCCGGAAGCCATTTTCCAGGTCGGCAATTAAATCTTCGCCATCTTCAATACCGGTGGAGATACGCAGCAGCGTCTCGGAGATCCCGGCGGCAGCACGCGCTTCTGGTGCCATGCCTGCATGTGTCATGGTTGCGGCGTGAGAGATTAAACTTTCCACTCCCCCTAATGATTCCGCCAGCGTAAATAACGACAGCCCGCCCAGGAAACGGCGCAGCGTCTGCTCATCGCCATCCAGTTCAAAACTCAACATTGCGCCAAAGCCTTTTTGCTGGCGCGCGGCAATTTCATGCCCCTGATTTTCCGGCAGCGACGGGTGATACAGTTTTTTCACCAACGGCTGGGTTTGCAGATATTTCACAATCGCCTTCGCGTTGCGCTGCGCCAGCTCCATACGCGGCACCAGCGTTCGCAACCCGCGTAGCAGCAGATAGCTGTCAAACGCGCCGCCCGTCACGCCAATATTGTTTGCCCACCAGGCAAGTTCAGTGACAACGTCCGGGTCTTTAGCAATCACCACGCCAGCCACCACGTCAGAGTGACCGTTCAGATATTTCGTACATGAATGCAACACCAGATCGGCACCTAATGCCAGCGGATTTTGTAATGCCGGGCTTAAGAAGGTGTTATCCACCACGCTCACCGCCCCGACTTCCCTTGCCAGATGGCAGATTTTCGCAATATCCACGACGCGTAACAATGGATTACTTGGGCTTTCTACCAGTACCAGTTTGGGGTTTTCTGCCAGCGCTGCCCGTAATGCCTGTTCATCGCCTTGATCAACAAACAACACGCGATAGCAACCGCGTTTCGCCAGGCTGTCGAACAGGCGATAGCTACCGCCGTAGCAGTCGTGCGGCGCAACCAGCAGATCGCCAGGTTTCAAAAAGACGGTCGTTACCAGATGAATCGCGGACATGCCGGTATTAGTAAGTACTGCACCAGCACCGCCTTCCAGTTCTGCCAGCGCACGCTGAACCACATCGCGCGTTGGGTTGCCGCGACGCGAGTAATCATGCGCGCGCGGTTCATTAAATCCGGTAAAGTTATAGGTGCTGGAAAGATGGATGGGAGGGACAACGCAACCATACTGTTCGTCGTCATTTAACCCGCTACGCACTGCGATGGTGGCCTGTTTACGCGTCATGTGATGAAGTTCCCTGGGCTTGGTCGGTGAAATGTCAGGCACCAGAGTAAACATTGTGTTAATGGACGTCAATACATCTGGACATCTAAACTTCTTTGCGTATAGATTGAGCAAATCCCAAATAGCCGTTAAAATTATATGCATTATCACGCCGACAGGTGCATTACACGATGTCACGGTAACGCCTGTACGGTAAACTATGCGGGTTTACGGTCAGTACCCACATAAATTGTGTGGTCTGGTCTCAATTTATTGACGAAGAGGATTAAGTATCTCATGGCTGAATGGAGCGGCGAATATATCAGCCCATACGCTGAGCACGGCAAGAAGAGTGAACAAGTCAAAAAGATTACGGTTTCCATTCCTCTTAAGGTGTTAAAAATCCTCACCGATGAACGCACGCGTCGTCAGGTGAACAACCTGCGTCACGCTACCAACAGCGAGCTGCTGTGCGAAGCGTTTCTGCATGCCTTTACCGGGCAACCTTTGCCGGATGATGCCGATCTGCGTAAAGAGCGCAGCGACGAAATCCCGGAAGCGGCAAAAGAGATCATGCGTGAGATGGGGATTAACCCGGAGACGTGGGAATACTAAAGCGGAAAAGAGCGGCGCGGAGTTAACCAGCCGCTTTTTTCATACAAGGACGTTTAACGATGAAAATCAGGCTACTGATCCTCAGCCTGCTGGTTTCTGTGCCTGCCTTTGCCTGGCAGCCGCAAACTGGCGACATCATCTTTCAAATCTCTCGCTCATCGCAAAGTAAAGCGATCCAACTGGCGACCCATTCCGATTACAGCCACACCGGTATGCTGGTGATGCGTAACAAAAAGCCCTACGTTTTTGAAGCGGTCGGCCCGGTGAAATACACCCCGCTCAAGCAGTGGATTGCCCATGGTGAAAAGGGCAAATACGTTGTTCGCCGCGTTGAAGGCGGACTGAGTGTTGAACAACAGCAAAAACTGGCGCAAACGGCGAAACGTTATCTCGGCAAACCGTACGATTTCAGCTTCTCATGGAGCGACGATCGCCAGTACTGTTCGGAAGTGGTGTGGAAGGTTTATCAGAATGCGCTGGGAATGCGTGTGGGCGAACAGCAGAAGTTGAAAGAGTTTGATCTCAGCAACCCGCTGGTCCAGGCGAAGCTCAAAGAACGCTACGGCAAAAATATTCCGCTTGAGGAAACGGTGGTCTCACCACAAGCCGTTTTCGATGCGCCACAACTCACCACTGTTGCCAAAGAATGGCCGCTGTTTTCGTGGTAATGGATGATGAAAAAAATAATTCCCGCCGTAGTCTGTTTGTTGCTTTGTAGTTGCACGACCTTTCCGCAAGCTGTCGCTCCGGTAAACGGTGATGCCTCCAATTAGTTGAATTAAGGATATAATACTCGCTTTTAAGGATGTTTCATGGTCACAGTTAACCTTCATTGTCCCCGTTGCCAGTCCGTTCAGGTTTACCGTCGCGGGCAGAACCCCAAAAGACATGATCGATTCCGCGGCCGTGACTGTCACCGGGTATTTCAGCTCAGTTACTGTTACGAGCCCCGTAAACCGGGAGTTAAAGACCAAATCGCTGAAATGGCTTTCAACGGTGCCGGGGTTCGCTATACTGCCCGTACGCTGAAAATCGGCATTAATACAGTCATCCGAACTTTAAAAAACTCTCGCCACGAAGAATAACGTCATCCCCGGTCGCTCATGCTGATGTGGCACTCATCTGCAAACTTAGTCAGCAATGGAGCTTTGTCGGCAGTAAAGCGCGACAGCACTGGCTCTGGTACGTGTACAACACGAAAACTGGTGGTGTTCTGGCCTACACTTTTGGCCCCCGGACTGATGAAACCTGTCGTGAATTGCTGGCGCTGCTTACCCTTTTACCATCGGCATGTTGACCACTGACGAATGGGGTAGTTACGCTAGAGAGTTACCAAAGGAGAAGCATCTGACTGGTAAGATTTTTACTCAGCACATTGAGCGTAACAATCTGACCCTGAGAACCCGAATCAAACGTCTGGCCCGCAGAACCATCTGTTTCTCGAGTTCTGTAGAACTTCATGAAAAAGTCATCGGTGCTTTTATCGAAAATATATGTTCTACTAATTGGAGTCATCACCCTTCTGATGAGCTTTCCTTGGATGATTACCAGACTGAATACACAGCCAAAGATTTTTACCTCATTCTGCTCTTTTTTCTCAAATGACATATATTATATTTTACATCATATTCATAGGCATATGACATTCCCCCGCCCCCCATTATGTCATTGTGGGTTGATGTTGGGCTTTCATAAAAAAATACATCTTTTTTGAACTAGCATTAATTATATTTACTTTATATATTAAAATATTTTCTCCATCTGGAAATATTTTAGCCACACAATATAAAGCAGCTAAATCCGAATTACTTAAAAATATATTGTCATCACTCATAACTCCAGCCATTAAATGACTGGAGACTAAAGCAAGGAAATAACAACATTGTATTGCCTTCATTTTAATTACTCCCTTGCCTGATAATTGTAACTCCATTCCCTTTAGCTTTGGGATTATATTTTAGATAGGTGTTATTTGGTGTTCCCAAGTAACTACTGCATTCTTTTTTTCCCATTCCATTCATATAAGAATTCGTTAAATCTTTGCTTGAAAAATTTAGACTATCATAAACATCATTTTCTTTTGTTACTTTATTTCCTTTATCGTCAGAGTAAAAACCGTGAGTGTGATAATCGCCTACTCTCTCTGAACCTTCAGGGCATTTTATATTTCGCAAGTCTACACTATCATTATCATTTGAACTTATCGGATTCATGGGGAAATATTCACCTTGCTTCTTACATATTAGTCCACCATATTCTTTATTCTCGTTAATTGATTCTCCATTACACATTGCCAATGCAAATATTCCAATATCATCTATATTTTTTGATTTAAATTCATATAATCCTAATGGATCCATGCCATTCACCGGGCTCAGCGGATATGTATACAGGTTCCATCCCCCCTTCAGCCCAATCGGATCCTGAGTGATATATCGCCCGTGCAGCGGGTCATAATAGCGGTGGCGGTTGTAATACAGGCCGGACTCCTCATCAT
>ERZ779880.1840-NODE-1840-length-17078-cov-2.638548_pt1 | contig 17078 bp, 18 predicted proteins | sample MGYA00511555_ERZ779880 | MGnify/ENA primary metagenome ERZ779880 (study PRJEB29588, sample SAMEA2145815) | human gut metagenome | biome: human gut; feature: human-associated habitat; material: faeces | place: Denmark | collected 2008/2010 ...
CCATACGGTGACGTCGCGCCGGTTGGCGGCCAGCAGCCGCGCCAGCGCAATGCCCCAGGTGCCTGCACCGAATACTGCGATTTTTGTCATGGGAATAGTTCTCCTTGTTTGATGAAGTTAGCCGTGCCGCTTGGTAGGGGCCGGACGTATCCGGCCCTCAGCGTGAAAGGCAGAAGAATGCCCACGGGAAGGCCGAGGGCGAGGCATGCCTCGCCCCTACAGGGCATTCCGTCCCAGCAGCGAAGCAAACAGCCGCGGACGGGGCTTGGGGGCGGGGGCGTCCACATCCAGATACACCCGCTCATAGCAATTGACAATGCGGGTCGCGCCGTACTGTTGCTCCCGCGGGATGGAGCAGCCGTAGTTCAGATGGATGTGCCCGTGCAGCATCAGCTGCGGATGGTAGCGGTCCAGCAGGACCGAAAACGCTGTGAAGCCGCGGTGCGGCAGGTCGGTCATGTCGCCGTAGCCGTGCAGCGGCGCGTGGGTGACCAGTATGTCAATGCCGCCATGGCGGTCGATCTTGCCGCGCAGATGGTTGATGCGCTTTTTCATCTCGGCCTCGGTAAACTGCCAGGCGCCGGTGCGGTAGCGGCAGCTGCCGCCCAGCCCGGCGATGCGCAGGCCGTTGTGTACGTACACGTCGTCATCCAGGCAGATGACGCCCTGCGGCGGGCGGGTGTCGTAGCTCTCGTCATGGTTGCCGTGTACGTACAAAAGCGGCACGGGCGCCATGGTGGCAAGGTATTCCAGATAATGGCGGCTCAAATCGCCGCAGGCGATGATGAGTTCGACGCCCTCGAGCTTGTCGGGGGTGAAGTAGTCCCAGAGGGCCTTGCACTCCTCGTCCGCAACGGCCAGGATCTTCATAGCTCGGCCTCCTTCTCGACGGGAAGAAGATCGCGGTGGATGCCCTGCATCCGGTACATCGGCTTCGAGACCTCGGCCAGCTCGTCATATTCGGGGATGTGGCCGTCAACGGCGTCGCACAGCCAGTCCATGTGGGCGATCTGCTCCAGGTCCAGCCCGTGGCGTCCGCTGTTCTTGACGCTGCCGTCCTGCCCGGTGATCCGGCAGTGGAACGGGTCGATCATGCCGGAGGTGACGCCGGTGCGCAGGATCTGCGCCAGATGGGTCACATCAGGCGGCAGCTCGCGGCTGAGCAGCACGTCCATGACACCGCTGTTCATGCCCCACCAGTAGTTGACGGCGCGGCCATCGGTGCCGGACTTGTCCCGCACCCAGCCGCCGTTCAAAACGGTGCGGATGACGTTCTCATAGAACTGGCCCCAGTGCCAGAACGGCGTGGCCAGGTCCTGCAGCACGCCGCCCGGGCGCACCAGAAACGTGCCGAACTCCCGCTGCGGGCGGTTCGGCATCGGTGCGTCGCGGCCCGAGATGACCGTGATGCCCTTCTGGGTAAAGACGTGCAGCGGGTCAATCTGGTCGGGCAGACAGGTCCATTGCAGGTCGATGCGGACGTTGGGGTTCGTCATCCGCGCGCCGAGCGCGAATGCGTTGATGTTGGCAGGCACGCCGAAACTGGGGTAGTCGGCCACATAGCCGATGCGGTCCCCGCCCGCCATGGCACCGGCAATCGCGCCGGTGATGAACTTGGCCTCATACACGCGGGTGTAGTAGGTGCGGATGCTGGCGTAGGGCATCTCCATCGAGCAGTTCAGGATGTGTACCTGCGGGTGCTGGACGGCGGCGCGCAGGGACGCGCCTACCAGCTTGGGGCTGGTCGTAAAGACGACATCCGCACCGTCGGTGATGGCCTGCTCGACAAGGGCATCGGCGTTCTTGCCCGGGACGGCGTTGAAGTAGGCTGCCGTCTCGACCTTGCCCTCAAACACAGTGTCCAGCTGGGTGCGGCCAAACTCATGCTGGCTTGTCCAGGAGCTGGTGCCGGGGGTGCGCTCATGCACAAAGGCAACCTTCAAATGGCTGGGCGCGGTGTGCTTGCCGGGCAGGATAAAATCCAGCAGGCCGGTCTGCTTCGGGGCGGCGGGCTTGTCGCTGACCTGCACGGGGTCCGATTTCTGCAGGGCCAGCACATCGTCCCACAGGGCGTCGAGCTTTTCGCTCAGCTCGCTGGGGCTTAAATTGGCCAGCTCCTCCTTGGTGTAGACGCGCAGCAGAAGCAGCAGCACGTCGCCGACGGTACACTGCAGCCGTGCGCCGCCGTGGGCCAGAAACGCCTTCTTGACCCAGTTGTACAGCGATAAGACCTCGGTTCGATCCTCGCCAGTCCACTTTTCGTCCGGCGCCTTGCCCAGAATTTTTTGCAGGCGGGCATAGCTGCCGGGCTTGGTGAAGGTCAGCAGATAGTTCTGCATGACCGGGTAAAAGTGCATGAACTCGTAGTACATCTGCACGGCGGGGTCGTCGCTGTACTGCGGCACGACGCGGGTGACATTGCCGGTGATGCTGCTGGCGTCAAAATACTTCAGCACGCTGACGCGCTTATTGCCCTCCTGCACGTAGAAGCGGCCCATGTACTCATAGCAGGTGATGGGGTCACGGATGCCCTCATCCAGATGGGACACGCACAGGTTGATCCACTTGGTGGCAAACTCGGTCTTGAGACCGAGCAGCGGCATAAAGTTGGACGCAAACGCCGCTGTGCGGCCCGAGGTCTTGGTACCAACGAGCAGCTCCAGCGGGATCTCTACCTGGCCGAGCGGGATCTGGTTCTCCACAGGGACGTTTTGCAGAATATCGTCCATATTGTGCCGGTTCTGGTAAGAGATAAACACGCCGCGTGAACGGCGGTAGATCTCAGAAAAACGCTCACAGGCTGCGCCGACGGTTGGGGTATAAATAACAGGCATCATCTCATCAAGATGATTGTTTACCAGACGGTAGAAGAGGGTTTCGTTGGTGTCCTGGATGTTACGCAGGTAGATGTGTTTGTCGATTTCGGTTTTGAATCCCTGATACTGGATCCATGCTCGTTCCGCTTGTTCTTCGATGGTTTCGACCACTTCCGGCAGTAACCCCAGCAGGTTGAAGTTACGGCGTTCTTCCATGCTGAAGGCACTGCCTTTATTCAACAACGGAAATTCCAGCAGTACAGGGCCAGCGTAAGGGATATAAAGCGAACGCTGTTTTTTTGTTTTTGGTTCCATGTCACTCACTCTTTTTTGAATATCCATCCCTGGGGGGCTTTTATCGTCTTTGCTTTACCGCCAGGGCGTCGGCCCCAAGTATAAAGCAGATAAAAACAAAAACACCATTGCGCAGGCAATGGTGTTTAATCGTCATTGAGGACTGATGGTTATGAATTACTTTTCAGCGGGGCGTTTTCTGCCGGTTGGGTTATTTACCACGCTGGATTTGTCACCTTCGGTAACTATTTTGCGCTGGTTAGATATTTTATGGTCCAGTCCAAGAATATGACGTGCCTGACGGTTCGATTTCATTTTAACTCCTCAATCCTGTTGCTAGTTTTAAGGACAACATCGCCGTAGCGAAGAAACACGTGCTAAACCCCTAAATTAGGTTGCCGATCAAGCATAGCATCTTAAAGCGTAGGGTGCTGGCCACTGACCACATAATTGATCGTTTGCTGGTAGATATCACTGAGGATGTCGTTATCAGAAGCTTCCACCCATTTGGTCAGCTCCATGAGAATGTCATCTTCAGTGACAACACCGTGCTCTGCCCGAAGGCCTTGCTCAATGGCATTAACCAGAGCGGGTTCTGCTGTTGAATTTTCTGCCTGATAATAAGTAAACATAGTGATTCTCCGTGTCTGTGTATTTATAGTGTCTGCTACGGATCGCAGATTTATAAAGCACATTCAGCATGGCAAATATTTGCCGCTTCGTTGTTAAGATTAGTCCTGGTTGATGATTTTTATATTTTAACCCCATGATATTGATAGGTATTATTATTGTGATGAGTTGATTAATATTGATGCAATCTCTCTTGAGATATATATTTCCGGTTATCTATTGTGGGAATTTAATTTAAGTGCAGAAGTAATATTTTTGCCGTATTTTATTCGGAATATCCTGCTTATCCTCGTGCGGTTTCTCACGTAGTCTATAATTTCCTTTTTAAGCCCACAGGAGAGCAACAATGACAATCCATAAGAAAGGTCAGGCACACTGGGAAAGCGATATCAAACGCGGGAAGGGAACAGTATCCACCGAGAGTGGCGTGCTGAACCAACAGCCGTATGGATTTAACACGCGTTTTGAAGGCGAAAAAGGAACCAACCCTGAAGAACTGATTGGCGCAGCGCATGCCGCATGTTTCTCAATGGCGCTTTCATTAATGCTGGGGGAAGCGGGATTCACGCCAACATCGATTGATACCACCGCCGATGTGTCGCTGGATAAAGTGGATGCAGGTTTTGCGATTACTAAAATCGCACTGAAGAGCGAAGTTGCGGTGCCGGGTATTGATGCCTCTACCTTTGACGGCATCATCCAGAAAGCAAAAGCAGGATGCCCGGTCTCTCAGGTACTGAAAGCGGAAATTACGCTGGATTACCAGTTGAAATCGTAAAGCATTGCCGGATGACGCGTCAGGCGCATGAATGCCTGATGCGTTGTTAGCATCTCTACAGCGCCCGCCAGCAACGGATCTCACGTCCGTCAGCCCGCGTCGTTAATGATTGCCGGACTTCGCATCCGCTGGTTGCAAGGGGGCAACGTTCGCGGAAAAAACAGCCCTGTGGCAACGTGCGGTTTCCTGGCAGATCCGTTTTACGTAATGCCCATTCTTCCTCCAGTGGTTTATCAATGGCGGGGAGGGAATCCAGCAATAATCGGGTGTATGGATGTGCCGGAGCCGTTAGCACCTGTTGCGCTTCCCCTAATTCCACAATCTGCCCGAGATACATCACCGCCACCCGATCGCTCATATGACGTATCACCGAGACATTGTGTGAAATCAGCACATAAGTCAGCCCGTGATTTTCCTGTAGCGTTACCAGTAAATTGAGGATCTGCGCCTGCACGGAGATATCCAGCGCAGAGGTTGGCTCATCAAGCACAATCACGTCAGGCTGCGAAGAGAGTGCTCTGGCAATGGCGATGCGTTGCCGCTGCCCGCCGGAGAACGCATGAGGCAGGCGGTCGAGATACTCCGGACGAATACCCACCTGCACAGCCAGCTCCTCTGCCAACGCTCGCCGCTGTTGTTCACTACTATGCTTAGCTATCCAGAGCGGTTCTGTGATGATGCGCCACACCGGTAAGCGCGGATTAAGCGAAGAGAGCGGGTCCTGAAACATCATCTGCATAATGCGTTGTGAGCCAGAACGGATGTACTGCCCGTGGCTCGGTTGCAGCATACCCATTAAAAGCTGTGCGAGGGTGCTTTTGCCGCAGCCTGACTCGCCGACGATCCCTAAGGTTTCACCACGGCGGATCTGTAAATCAATACCATTAATGGCATGAACATGTTCCGTAGTTTTACCAAGCCAGTTTTTACGCGCCGGGAAATTGATATGGACGTCGCGTAACGTTAATAACGTGTCAGACACTTATGACCTCCTGCTGCGGATACCAACAGGCGCAGCGCTGGTTGTTGTCACCACACGCTGTCAGCGCCGGGACGTTTTCACACTGTGCACCTGCCGCATAGCAACGATCGCGAAAAGCGCAGCCGTCAGGCAAATGGGTGAGGTTTGGTACCGTCCCTGGAATGGCGGGTAATGGCTGGCGTGGTACTCCATGTTCTGGTGCGCATTGCAGCAAACCAATGGTATACGGATGCCGGGGATGATGGATAACGTCTGCCGTCACGCCGCTCTCAATCACGCTTCCGGCATACATCACGTAAACGCTATCGCACAGTTGCGACACCACGGCCATATCATGGCTGATGAACAGTACCGCAGTTCCACTGTCGCGAGCTTTATGTTTAAGCAAACGCAGTACCTGCAACTGTACCGTGACGTCCAGCGCCGTAGTCGGTTCGTCGGCAATAATCAATTGCGGTTCGCAGGAGAATGCCAGCGCAATCATTACCCGCTGGCGCATACCACCTGAAAGCTCAAACGGATAGCGCGACATAACTTCCACGGTATCCGGGATTTGCATCTCTTCCAGCAGGGCAATCGCTTTAGCTCTGGCTTCCCGACGACTTATTGGTTGATGATGGCGGATCACGTCCATCATCTGAAGACCTATTCGACGTGTCGGATTGAGGGCGGTCATCGGTTCCTGAAAGATCATCGCCACTCGTGCGCCGCGCCACTGACGAAGCTGTTTTTCCCGCGCGTTAAGAACATCGTCTCCCAGCAGTGAAATCTGCCCCCGATGTACGCAATAACTGCCCGTCGGTAGCAGACGCATAATCAGCATTGCGGTGACTGATTTACCTGAGCCGGATTCTCCCACCAGACCGACAATCTCTCCTGCTTTCAGTTCCAGATCAAAATCATATACTACCGTTTCCGGAATCAGATGGTCGTGAAATTCAATATTTAAATCTTTTACTTCCAATAATAAAGGCTCTGCCATTTCAACACCTGCCTGTTTCTTCTTATCGTCCCTACTCCTTCTTCAATCCGTCGCTCAACAGACTGAATCCAAGTACCATCAGAATAATGGCACATCCCGGTCCCAGTGCATAATTCGGCACACGGAACAAAAAGCTCTGTGCCTCGGAGAGCATGCGCCCAAGGCTCGGCGCCGGCGGCTGTACGCCAATTCCCAAAAAGCTCATTCCGGCCTCTGCCAGAACGGCATTATTAAACCCAATCATAATCGAAGATAACAGCACGCTTACCGTATTCGGCAGGATATGCACAAACATAATCCTCAGATGGGATGCCCCCTGCAGACGCGCATTCTTAACATAATCCATATTTTTATATTTCAGGAATTCACTTCGTACAATTCTCGAAAAGCTAGGAATAAAGGCGATACCAAGCGCAATCACCACCTGATAGGTTCCCGTTCCGAGAAGCGAAATAAATACCAATGCCAGTAAAATACTCGGAAACGCAAAAACAGCATCGATGATCCGCATCAGGATTTCATCGATGGTACCTCCAAAATAACCGGTAAATGCCCCGATCAGGACACCAAACGCAGTTCCAATCAGCACGGTTCCAAGTGCAACAAGAAATGTGGTTCCCGCACCCTTCATCACCCTGCTCAAAATATCTCTTCCAAAATTATCACATCCCAGGGGATGTGCCAGGGAAATCCCTGCAAACTTATTCGCAGCCTCCATGCTTTCCGGATCATAAGGCGTCCAGAAAAAGCCGGTCAGAATCAGAAGAAGCATCACTGCGGTGATTGCTCCGCCAAGAATTAAATTGTAATTTTTCTTTACATTTTTCATTCTTTCACCCTACTCTGCTGTAATTCTGGGATCAATCAGTCCATAGATCAGATCGACCGCCATATTCACCACAAGTACCAGAACTGCTATGCAGACAATCACAGCCATGACAACCGGATAGTCTCTGTTCGAAATCGAGGTCAGCAGAATTCTTCCAAGTCCCGGAATGCTGAAAACCTGCTCAATAATAATACTTCCTGCAATCATATCGGCAAGAGCCATTCCCAAGAAGGTCACCACCGGAATCAATGCATTCTTTAATACATGCTTATATAAGACATCATTCGTCCGGTTTCCGCGGCTATATGCCGTACGCACATAATCCAGCTTTGCTTCCTTAATTACAGAGCTCCGAAGAAGCTTCACTGCCATCGCCGCTTTCGGAAGTGCAATCGCTGCTGCCGGGAAAAAGAGATAACCGATAAAGCCGGCAAAATCCTTTTCATAGGATACATAGCCTCCCGGCGTAAACAGCTTAAAGATTCTTCCAAATATTAACGTAATCAGAATTCCCGAAAAGAACGGCGGAATCGCCATAATGATCTGATTAATGATATATATTATCCGATCCACGACACCGCCCTCATGCTTTGCCGTATAAATACCAAGCGGAATTGAAATCACCACCATCAGTACAAACGCCATCAGGGTCAGTGTAATCGTCACCGGAATCTTATTGGCAACCATTCCGGTAACCGGCATCCGATAGCTGTAAGAGGTTCCCATGTCTCCATGAAGAAGTCCTGCTGCCCATCTTCCATACTGGACAAGCACCGGATCATTTAATCCAAGCTCTTCCCGCAGTGCAGCTACCTTCTGCGGTGTTGCTTCCGTACCGAGCATGGAGGTCGCCGGATCTCCGGAAATAACATGGAAGGACAGGAACACAAAAAACGTCACTGCAAGCAGCGTCAGTATCATTGTCAGTATTTTACGAACTACATATTTCATGTTCCTGCCTTCCTTTCTCTTTTACAAATCTATCCGACGCTTCGAAACAAGCTGCGGATTGTACAGGCTCCCGGCTTCTATTCTTTACTCATCTGCAAGACGGATCTTCGCAATATCCTGAATATAAAGCGGATAGAACTCATATCCGGTATACTTCTTATTTAATGCCACAAACTCCGGTAAGTCCTGAATATAAACGTTGGCTGCATTTTCCGACAGAATCCGCTCACATTCCTTATAATATTTGGTCTTTTCGTCATCGTTGGTGCTGCTGATTGCTTTTTCAAAAGCTGCATCATAATCAGCATTGCTGTAATTAATAAAGTTCTTTGCATTATCAGAGGTAAATCTCTGTAACATGGCAGATCCGGTAATGTTCGACGCATCGACGCCAACAAGGGTAGACTGGAACTGTCTGTTCTGGTAAACATCACTTACCCAGCTATCCCACTCAATTAACTGGATCTGTGCATCCACACCGATTTTTTTGAATTCCTCTTTCAGTACCTGTGCGGTATCAATGTGCGGCTGATAATTGGAAGGTACGGTAATCGTAAATGAAAATCCGTCTTCAAAGCCTGCCTCTTTTAAGAGCTCCCTGGCTTTCTCAATATCAGTGTTATAGGTATCATTTAACTCCGGCATAAAGTACTTGCCAAATGAAGGGAACATACTGCTTCCCACCTCGGTACCCTTTCCATCGGAAACCATCATCATAATTTCCTGCGGATCAATTGCATAGCAGAGAGCCTGACGGACCTTTTCATTATCAAACGGAGCCTCTGCATTGTTGAGGTACAACGCCTGTACGAGATTCATGGTTCCCTCGAGCACGTTAAAGTTATCGGATAACTCGGCTGCCTGGGTAGAGGTTACTCTTGCAAACATATCAATGGAGCCCCCCTCTAAATCCATCACGATAGTGTCTGCATTGGCACAGATCTTGAAAGTTACATCCTTAATATAAGCAGGTTCGCCCCAGTAATCGTCAAAGCGTTCCATCACGAAGTTCTCCTGCGGAGACCGGGATACAAACTTATAAGGTCCTGTTCCGATCGGGTTGGTGTCAGGATCCGCATTCGATGCCGGGATGATTGCCGTTGTCATATAGGCAAGGAACTCGGTATCAGCTTCCTTTAAAACCACCTGTACGGTCTTGTCATCTAAAATATTGACACTGTCAATATTAGAAAACGCCGCTACCAGGGGTTCTCCGGCACTGGTATCGGCGCATTTATCAAGGGAAAATTTCACATCCTCTGCGGTTACCGTGCTTCCATCATGGAACTTCACATTGTCTCTTAAGGTAAAGGTATAGACCTTACCTCCTTCGGTTTCTTCATACGAGCTTGCTACTGCAGGGACAAAATCACCATCGCTTGTAACCTTTACAAGTCCTTCAAAAATGTTGAACAATACCTCTCTTGTTCCTGCCGTCACCATCTTGTGAGGGTCAAGACTGTCCTCTAAGTCCTGAGGTATTCCGATCGTGATTTGAGAGGAAATGTCTCCTTTCTTATCACCTGAGCATCCGCCCAGTGCAATAGTAAGTGTCGTCAACACGAACAGTAAAAGAACTGCCTTAAAGCTTCTCTTCTTCATGTCTTTCATTCCTTTCTCACTTTCCATATTTAGTTTTAGTGGGTACGTTAAAATTTTAACGCTCTTACATTCTATACAAAAAGATAAAAAAAATCAATAGTGTACAAAAATAAATACACTATTGATTCCATTTCCTTATTCCAATACCTTTTTAAGCTCATCCATAAAGGTATTAATGTCCTTGAATTCCCGATAGACGGAAGCGAAACGGACATAGGCAACAGCCTCTAAATCCTTCAGCTTATTCATGACCAGCTCTCCGATCACACGGCTCGGCACTTCCTTCTCTTCCATGCTGAAAATCTCGGTTTCCACTTCATCCACAAGAGTCTTGATCTGATCAGCACTGATCGGGCGCTTATGACAGGCACGCAATACCCCGGCCTCAATCTTGGTACGGTCATATGCCTCACGGTTATTATCCTTCTTCACTACAATAAGCGGTATCGTCTCAATCTTCTCATATGTGGTAAAGCGCTTATCACATTCATCACAAACACGACGTCTGCGGATGGAATTATTTTCCTCGGCAGGTCTTGAATCAATGACTCTGGTATTCTCGTGACCACAAAACGGACATTTCATACAATGATTCCCCCTCTGATTTACTTATTATAGTATAGGACAATTTTTTCATTATGTCAACCGAATTATGGTAACCACTTTTATTTAGTAATCTTTGAAAGTAACATTACAATCAGCATGATTATGATAATGACCGTAAAGATTCCAAGCATTCCTTTTCCCATTAATTCCAGGGCTATCCAAAAATTTTCCATAGCTTTCTCCTTTTCAAATCAGAATATTTGCCACTTTATTGATATAATCTGTTCAGAAGCACTTTCATAAAACCACTGCATGTTTCTGAATAAACTATAAATAATTTGCCAGAAGACTCATCACCATGCCACCGGCTACCACCGAAGCAATCTGACCGGATACATTTGCCCCTGCTGCATGCATAATCAGAATATTACTTGGATCTTCCTTAAGTGCCATCTTCTGCACCACACGGGAAGACATCGGGAATGCCGAAATTCCGGCTGCCCCAATCATCGGATTGATCTTCTGTCTGCGGAACAGATTTAACAGCTTTGCAAACAGCACGCCACCAATGGTATCAAAGATAAACGCTACAAGTCCGATGGCCATGATCATAATGGTATTTACACTGACGAACTGCTCTGCCCGCATACTGAAGGAAATTGTAATTCCAAGCAGCAGGGTAATAAGGTTTGCAAGCTGGCTCTGTGCCGTTTCGGAAAGACTCTGCAATACCCCACACTCCCTGATCAGATTTCCAAACATCAGGAATCCTACTAAGGAAACACTCATCGGTGCAACCAGTCCTGCAATAAAGGTGACAATAATCGGAAACAGGATTCTTGTCGTCCTGGATACCGACTTTGGATTATACGGCATCTTAATGCAGCGTTCCTTCTTCGTTGTTACAAGCCTGATGGCAAACGGCTGGATGATCGGAACAAGTGCCATATAGGAATAGGCTGCCACGGCAATCGCTCCCACATATTTCGATCCGAAGATCTGGGAAACCAGAATAGAGGTCGGACCGTCCGCCGCCCCGATAATTCCGATGGAAGCCGCATCTCTTAAATCAAAACCCATCAGGGCTGCAATACAGATGGCAAAGAAAATTCCAAACTGTGCCGCTGCTCCAAACAAAAACAATACCGGCTGTGCCAGGAGAGGACCAAAATCAATCATGGCACCGATTCCGATAAACAGAATAATCGGAAGTGCTTCCGATGCCTCAATTCCAATCTGAAACAACCATTCGATAATGCCGTTTGTCTCTCCGATCCCTGCCATAGTCTGATTAAGCACACCGGAAGACGGCAGATTGACCAGGATGGCTCCAAAGCCCATTGGCAGAAGCAGCGAAGGTTCGAATTCCTTTTTTATTGCCAGATAGATGAGCACAGCTCCCACCACATACATAACCCATTGCTGCCAGGTGATGGACAGCAGACCTGAAACTAAATAATCCATAATGACCTCCTTTTTCTTGGGGACTAATCAAGACACCAGCTTTGTCCCTCTCACTAAATTCATGCTTCGTCTATGACTCGCATTCATTAAGTGTTCCGGACTGGTTTGCAACAAAAAAAGACTTATATCCCTCGTTTTGAGAGATATAAGTCTCGTCATTTCAAATTAAACCAGAATGCTGTGACAGTATATCTGAACACTGCAGACTTGCTGTTGATTTAATCATACAGAAGGCTCTGTACTGACTACTCCCCTATATCCAGTTCTTTCCGGTTATTCTTAATGCAGCTTCCTCTTATGCATCCAAATGCTGCTTTCGACTAACCTTCGACTTAATCAAGGATACCATCTTCAGTCAAATCTTACAAGTAAAATTCTCGTAAAATCCGCTATGCAATCAGATAATTTTTCATAATCCGCAGCGCATTCTTTTCAAGACGCGATACCTGTGCCTGGGAAATTCCAATGAGGTCTGCCACCTCCATCTGTGTTTTCCCTTCAAAAAACCGTAAAGAGATAATCTCATATTCCCGCACGTCAAGCCTTTTCATGGCTTCGCTTAATGAAATTTCTTCTACCCACCGGTCCTCGCGGTTCTTCTTATCGCTGATCTGGTCCATGACGTAAAGTGTATCTCCATTATCTGAAAACACCGGTTCATACAGGCTCATTGGATTCTGTATGGCATCGAGTGCATACACAATATCCTCCTTGGGAATACCGATTTCCGTGGCAATCTCCTGCAGGGTCGGCTCCCTCATTCCCTGTTTCATCATGGTTTCTTTGGCATATATGGCTTTATAGGCGGTATCCTTTAAGGATCTGCTGACACGGATACTGCTGTTATCCCGTAAAAAACGCCGGATCTCACCGATAATCATAGGCACTGCATACGTACTGAACTTCACATTCAGCGTGGTATCAAAGTTATCGATTGCCTTAATCAGACCGATACAGCCGATCTGGAACAGGTCATCCACATTTTCGTTACTCCCTGCAAAACGCTTGATCACACTTAAGACAAGCCGCAGATTTCCTTCAATATATTCCTGCCTTGCCTGTTCATCCCCCTGCTTGATCCGTTCAAAGAACTGATCCTGCTGCGTACTTTTTACTACCGGAAGCTTGGATGTATTGACACCACAGATCTCCACCTTTCCCTGCACCATGTGTATGACTCCTTTCCCGTACTCTCTGCTTTGCGCAAAAGCACTGATATTAGAAATCATTCACCACATTTTAAATTTTTATACAGACCACTTCTTATTTTGCGGAATCCGTAACGTTCCTTCCTCCTGCCGGCTGCATATCATAATCAGTAAGAAGACCTTCAGGGTGATTCTCATGTTATTTTCTGAATTAAAGTGCAAGGACGTTATAAACTTACGGAACTGTCAGAAACTCGGAAAAGTATCAGACCTTGAATTTGACGAATGCAGTGGTCAGATCCGCAAGCTGTTTGTTCCAAACGGAAATAAGTTCCTGAACTTCCTGTGCTGCGAACCGGACTACTGTATTCCCTATAAGGATATCAGACAAATCGGTCCCGATATCATTATTGTAGACATCAAGTGTTAATATGGCTGTTAATAAGGCACCGTTTTGCGAGCTGACAGTGCTTAGATTTCCCGCATCATCTCCCTTTTTAAGCGCTTCATAATCTTTTTCTCAAGTCTTGAAATATACGACTGGGAGATTCCGAGAAGTTCTGCGACCTCCTTCTGTGTCAGCTCCTCTCCGTTGCTGCTGCCTAATCCAAAACGCAGATTAATAATCGTCCTTTCCCGTTCCGAAAGCTTATCAACCGCCTTAAGAAGAAGCTTGCGTTCCACCTCATCCTCAATGTCCTTATAAATAATATCCTCATCGGTTCCAAGGATATCCGAGAGCAGCAGTTCATTACCATCCCAGTCCACATTCAAGGGTTCGTCAATGGATACCTCCATCTTGGTCTTGTTATTTCTTCTTAAGTACATGAGAATTTCATTCTCAATGCAGCGCGACGCATAGGTTGCCAGCTTGATATTTTTATCCGGATCAAACGTGTTGATGGACTTGATGAGACCGATCGTTCCGATCGAGATCAGATCCTCCACGCCCACTCCAGTGTTATCAAACTTCTTGGCAATATACACTACCAGCCGCAGATTATGTTCAATCAGGATTGACTTTGCCTCTTCCTCATATTCGGTTCCCAGATCGCTGATCACCGCATTTTCTTTCTCCGTTTCCAACGGTGGCGGAAGCACCTCCGAGCCTCCGATATAATGAATATCTCCCTGTCTTGTCAGGAAAAATCCAGGCTCCTTCCGATACATTTTAAATTGTATTTTCCCCGGAATTGCAACTTTAAATACCATTTTTTCTCCTCCTACACATAACTTTTCCAATTTTCCCTTTTTGTTCTATGAAATCCATTCAGGGGACAGAATCATCTGATAGCTTCCGCTTTCTGACAGCCTTCCCTGATACATGGCAAGAATTCCCTCCGGCAGCTCCTTTTCCCCGTCATCGGTTCTGATCTTAATATTGGATACTTCCATTCCCATCATGATCCCGTGCGTCTTTCCCACACTATGATAGGGAATGACCTTCAGCTTTTCCGGAAGCAGCCGGTCCCTCATTTTCCGGAAAACCTCTTCTTCCAGAATGGAAACACTCCTTCCGGACACCGGTTCCCTCAGTCCGTTTCCCGTATCAATCAAGGCAGTTATCTGAAGCTCTTCAGATTCTCCCTGAAGGATTACGGTACAAAACGGCTTTTCCTTTCTTTTCTGTAAAAACCGTATCAGTACTCTTCCTCCCTCGTACATCACTCCTGCACAAACCATAATCAGAATGGCAGAGCTTTTCATCTGCTGCAGGAACGGGATTTGTCTTTGTAAAAACAGCAAACCTCCGCCCAGAAAGAATGCAACACAATACAGATATCCGGTGTGCCTTAAAACTTCATAAATCGTTTTCCCCTTGACTACGAAGAAGCACCCCAGCACTGATACCGGCAGCATCACAAGAACCATCAGAAGACTCTGACTATCGTTAAAAAAACAGATGCTGATACAATAACCCAACGCACCAGCCACACTCCCTAAAAGGATTCTTAACAAAGTGGTGGACTTTCTTAAGATAAACCCTGTCAGCCGAAAAAGGTAAAGGTTCATTACCAGATTCAGCAGGAACACATTTTCTATATAAACTGTTTTCACGGTCTGCCTGTTTTCTCACCTCCCTGACCTTCATTATAAACATGAAGGGGTTCTGAATTTGTCAAAGGAGAGACCAAAGAGAGGGGCATTTGTCGCAGGATTCGACACTCCGGTTATTTCATATAAAAGCTGAAACTCTTCAAGCACCACCATACTTTGATGCCGGGGCTTACGCAGGAACTTAGAAGTTCCTCTATTTTGATCTCAATCAGCAAGGATTGGACATGGAGGTCCAATCCAGGCGCAATCGAGCCTGGAAGGCTCGTTGGGCTGTTTGCGTCACTATCCAATGCCTGGCTCAAAATAGATGGAACATCTTAGTTCCGAAGTCCAGCTCTGGCAGTAAAGTATGCTGGTGCGATTCTGGCTCGGTCTCATTAAGTGGACGGGTACCATTCGCACTAATTTCAGACTTCGCCTTTGGCTCGTCTTCACTAAGTGCTCTACATGAAAAGACCTTGCATCTCTGCAAGGCCTTTGAAAATTTTTCTTATGAACTTTATTTTTATGCTCCTACTTCTTCTGGAGGAAATCCGGAATCTTGATCGGCTTCTCGGTTACATTGCTGCGGATGTCTCCGGGGCTTGTAATTCCCTGAATGGAATGCATCGGCGCAGTTGCTCCTGTCGGAGTGCTGCTTCCGGGAATGATATTGATTTCGGATGGCTTCGCAGCCGGAGTCGTCATGGTCTTTAAGGAAATGTTCGGCGTTACCGGCTTCACATACTTTCCTGCGAAGGTACCGAATCCGGATACCGGCTTATTCGTCGGGATCGTATCGTCCTCCAGACCGGTTGCAATAACGGTAATCGTACAGGTATCGGTCTGTGTCTCATCATACATTGCACCAAAGATGATGTTCACATCATCTCCTGCCAGCTCCTGAACATAGCTTGCTGCATCGTTCGCATCCATCAGGGAAATATCACCGGAAATATTGATAATAACATGGGAAGCGCCCACAATGGTCGTCTCCAGAAGCGGGCTGGCCACTGCCTGTTTGACTGCTTCGAGTGCTTTGTCGTCTCCTTTTGCATGTCCGATACCGATATGTGCGATACCCTTGTCTGTCATAACCGTCTGTACATCGGCAAAATCCAGATTAATCAGTGCCGGAAGGTTGATCAGGTCGGTAATACCCTGTACTGCCTGCTGCAGAACTTCGTCTGCTTTCTTGAGAGCTTCCGGCATCGTGGTACGGCGGTCTACGATTTCAAGCAGCTTGTCATTTGGAATTACGATCAGTGTATCTACATTTTTCTTGAGGTTTTCAATACCTGCAAGTGCGTTATTCATGCGGGTTCTTGCTTCAAAACGGAAAGGTTTTGTCACAACGCCGACAGTCAGGATGCCCATCTCTTTTGCAATACCTGCAACTACCGGGGAAGCACCTGTTCCGGTACCGCCGCCCATACCACAGGTAACGAATACCATGTCAGCACCTTCGATGATCTGTTTTACTTCCTCAATGCTCTCTTCTGCTGCTTTCTGTCCAACCTCAGGCTGTGCTCCTGCACCAAGACCTTTGGTAATCTTCTCGCCAATCTGAAGTACAGTTGGAGCTTTACACAGAGTCAGAGCCTGCTTATCTGTATTCACTCCTACAAACTCTACCCCGCCGATGGCTTCTTCAACCATTCTGTTAACTGCGTTATTTCCGGCGCCGCCTACTCCGATTACAATAATCTTAGCAGAGGATTCCGCCTCATTTGACATTATCTCTAACAATGTACTTCCTCCTTTATTTCTACCTTATATCCTTTATCTTTAATTTCAGCAAATATATATACCAAGCTGCATATAGCTATATCATATATTTTTTTTGTGAATTTATCAACCACTAATTTTGTTTTTTTATACTTTTTTCGCGAAATACGCGATATTTTCCTCAGAGTGTGTTTGAAAAAGGCTTTCTGCAAAATGTGCATCACATTTACAGGAGATTTTCAGACACTCTCTAATATTTCTCATCGTACCCGTCATAACCGCTGTTATTAT
>ERZ779880.1841-NODE-1841-length-17070-cov-3.296033_pt1 | contig 17070 bp, 12 predicted proteins | sample MGYA00511555_ERZ779880 | MGnify/ENA primary metagenome ERZ779880 (study PRJEB29588, sample SAMEA2145815) | human gut metagenome | biome: human gut; feature: human-associated habitat; material: faeces | place: Denmark | collected 2008/2010 ...
GTGCGGATATCATTGCGAAGCTTCGGGTATTCCGGAGAATTCCAGGCTTCCTTTAAAGGTGTCTTGTTCAGATCGGCAAGTGTTGTTGCTTCAAAGTTATCGCAGCAGCAGATGCCCATGCGGCCATCCGGGAAAATGAACATATCCGTATAGGGCATGAGGCAGGTTTCTTTAATGATTTTGACATCATTGGTCTTGTTCGGTGCACTTCCGGCACGGTTGCTTAACACAGCATCCATATATCGCATCTGGATAAGAAGCTCGACGTCCTTAAACTCATCCGGGTGGGACTTGGCATATTCATATATTTCACGGACGTTGTCATGAAGCTTCATGTCTCTGCAGTAATTATTAATAATTAACTGATTTACGTAGGGTATGATTTCCTTTACCTTGTCAACCGTAAGAAGCAGGCCATTACTGGACAGGAAAATGAAGCTGTGGGGTAATTTTTCACGGCAATATTTGTGGAATTCTACAATTCTGGTATCCAGAAACGGTTCATTATTTCCGTATAAGGTCAGGTGACCGGTATAGCCCCATTCGGCAAGCTGGTCAATAATACTGTAAAATAAGGAATCCTCCATGCGCTTATAGGGACGTTTTTCTGCATTTTTGTTTGCGGTACAGAAAGAACAGGTGCTGTTACAGCGGTTAATGGTTTCCAGATTAACAACAAGGGGCATGGGTGGCTCCCCGGTAGAAAGGAAATAATCAATGTATTCTTTCTGCAATTTATTTCTGGTGGAACGCTGCAGCTTCAGGTAGCTGTCAGAAGAAAGCATCGGAAAATACTTCTGAAGATTCCAACCAATCACACCACCGAAATTGTGATATCTGACTGACATATTTATTCTGGTCTCCTTTGATTTGTGTATGATAATAATTTGATATATCTACAAATAATATACCTGTAAATAGTAACATTGAATCGAAAAGGAGTCAAGCCACGGCCGTTTGGCGACAAAATAATTGTACAGAATAGGGATAAATGGTATAATGAATACCGGCTATATGAGGAAGAGGAGAATTTTGGATGGAAAATATAAGAAAGTATTATATACAGCATAAGTGGGTACAATATATTCTCTGGATTTTTTTGGTGGCAGGAATATTGTCCATCGTAATTCCGTTTGTTCTTAGTGAAGGCTATACATATTTGTGTGAGGATGATTTTAGTTTCGAAGCCGGCGCAAGGGACGCAGCTGAAGAGTATGGAAAAGTAAAAGGTGCATTTTTCGCGGCGCATAGATACTATATGACATGGCAGGGAACCTATTTCTCCAATTTTATCTGGCAGACAGTAAGGCCATATATGAGATGGGGAATGCCGGGTTTTCACGCTGTGATGATATTCGGAGCAGTAGTGTTCTTTTGGTCACTGTATGTGGCAATAAGAACGATATGTAAGGAAAAAATCTTTGCAATGAGCATTTGTTTTCTGGTGTTATCTGCTGTATTAAACATGGAAGAAACCTTTGGATTGAAGGAGCTGCTGTTCTGGTATACCGGAGCGGTAAATTATACCTGGGTTCTGGCCGCTTCTTTACTGACGCTGGCTCTGCAGCTGAAGATCAGGGAAGAGCAAAACAAAAGAAAGCAATGGATGCTGGCGGGAGTCAGCATTGTTACGGCTCTAATAGGAAGCGGTGGTGCCCTGATGATAACCGCAGTACAATGTGCATGCCTGCTCCTTGTACTGGCCTTGTCATATGATGAAATCAGAGAGAAAAAGCTGATTGCAGTTCCGTTTCTGGCAGCATTTACAGGAGCATTATGGAATGCCTGTGCACCCGGAAATTTTGCAAGAAATGATTCTACGATGAGCGAGTATGGTTACGGTGTGTGCGAAGCCCTGCGAGATACATTATATTGTTGGAAGGAACATATCTCAAAGATAATTAATAAACCATTGTTCATTCTGATATTGGCTGCCGTATTTATGGTAACGGCTATTTGGGGCAGGAAAATGATTTCAAAAGGAGTCAGCCACATAAAGCTGTTTATGGTGATGGCAGTAATGCTGGCCACACAGTATCTTGCAGCTTTTCCGGCTGTGTTGGGTTACCATGGCATCATGGATAGTGCGCGGACGGTATCTACGTTCGATATGATCATAAAGATGACTTTAATTTTTACGGTGATGACTCTGGCACAGTGGAGTGCAGAGCATATTGGTATGATAAATAAAATACTTATGGCAATCCTCGTTGTTTCAGTTGTATTCGGCATAATCTGCAGGAGTGAAATAAAAGAGAGCATAAAAGAGGGATACACGTATAACCTTATGAAGGAGTTATATAACGGAACTGTACGGGATGTTTATAAGGTAAGAGAGGCAACACTTTCTCAGCTTGACAGCGCAGCTGATGGAGAGGATGCGATTGTTTATTCCAATCCCATACCATCTAATAAAACTATGTACGGAATGGGGCTTCAGGTAGACTCGGAAGCGCTTGTGAACAGATCGGCAGCGGGACTGTTTAAATTAAACTCGGTCACGGTGATATATGAGGAGTAGCATTAGTAAGAAAAGTTGACGTAGAAAATAGATAGAAATATGTTTGTGGAGAAATGAGAATGACAGAATTTTTGGAGAAACACCGGAAAACACTTTTTTATCTCATCCTGATCGGATGTGTGATTACAATTGGAATTTACAATTTCCTTACGCCATATTTTACAGATGATTACGGGTATGCACAGGAAGCACGGAGTGCAGGTTCTCTGTGGGGGCTGATCAAACAGCAGTATATTGAGTATATGTATCACAATGCCAGAATTATTGGGCAGTTCAATCTGCGCCTGTTTCTGATTCCGGGGAAATGGCTGTTTAATATTGTGAACAGTCTGATGTTTACCGGACTGGTACTCCTTATCTATGCCGTGATTCATGGTAAGAAAAAATATGATCTATTTGTATTGTTTCTGGTAATTACATTTGTATGGAGGTATTCTGTACGGTTCGGGGAAACAACGTTGTGGCTGTGCGGCACCTGCAATTACTTATGGGGAATGGTGATTATCATGGGATTCCTGGTCTGGTACCGCTATATGCTGTTTCGGGACAAGCCGGTGCAGCATCCTCTGGGGACGGTAATAGGAGGCTTCTTGTTTGGACTTGCGGCCGGATGGTGTAATGAGAACACATCGGGGGGCGCGTTTTTACTGACGTTGTTCTTCACCATCGTAGTGGTATGGATTCAGAAGAATAAAAAATTCCAGCCCTTTATGGCGGCATCCCTCCTTGGAGTATTTACCGGTGTTATGGGCATGGCCCTGTGTCCGGGAGTACGTTACCGTATTGACCAGACAGAAGGTGAGAACTTTACAGGATTCATTGGATTGATTTCCAGATTATATAAAATTACCGTGACGGTTAAGGGATTGTTTACGGAACTGGTGATTTTACTGGTCATTGCGCTGGTGATCTGGATGCTGCAGAAAAGACGGGATGACTGGAAAGAGATCTGTGGAAATTACAGTGTTTTGTTTGCTGTTGCAGCACTTGCAACGAGCTATGCATTGATTCTGATTCCTCCGACAACAGCAAGGGCACATTATGGTGCCGGTATTTTTCTGGTGATTGCCTGTATTCAGGCAATTGTACAGCTTGACAGAAAGGATCTGTTTGTTAAGACATTACAGTATAGTCTGGCAGTGATTTTATGCCTGTGGTTTTTAACTACTTATTCTGAAAATATGGTTAATTTATGGAGAATTAACCGGGAGGATCAGGAGAGGATTGAACTCATTCTTGAAGCAAAACAGCAGTATGGGGAAGATGCAGAGGTGATCGTTCCGCAGCTGCGGCCCCAGTTCGAGAATCCGTACAGCACGGCGCATGATTCGGATCTGACAGAGGATAAGGATCATTGGATTAATATGTTTTATGAGTCCTATTATGGTGTGAAGTCGGTTATTGCAATCCCGAGAGAAGAGTGGGAAGAACAGTTTGGGAAGGAAAACGGATGATAAAGAATAAAAAGACAGGGATATGGTATGGACTTTACTTTCTGGCAGCAGCGTTTGCCATTATGCTGCTTGCTACCCGGTCATCCTTTCTGTATCCGTGTAATAACTGGGATGATGCAAACAGTTATTTTTCAGTGGGCAAGGCATTGTTCCATGGGAAAATGCCTTACCGCGATGTGTTTGATCAAAAGGGAATGTATTTGTATTTCTTTTATGGATTGTGTTATTTCGTATCGCATACAACATTTCTGGGTGTATTCCTGATGGAGGTGTTATTTGCATTTGCAGATCTTTGTGGGATATTCTCTGTTTTATGCCTGTATATCAGGAAGAGTACAGCTCTTGTTCTGACACCGGCTGTGCTTGCGGTCTGTTTCTGCTCTTACAGCTTTTATTACGGCGGATCGGCAGAGGAGTTATGTTTTCCGTTCCTGATATGGGGCTTGTTTCTGGGTTTGCGATATTTTAAGCAGGATTATCCTGAACGGGAAATGCCTGTGAAAATGCTACTTTTTGCCGGCGGACTGGCGGGGATGGTAGCTAATATCAAGTTTACCGTACTGGGTTTTTTCTTTGCATGGATGATGATGGTAGCATTTTCCTATCTGGCCCGGAAAAAGTTTACCGGTGCTGTGAAAGCCTGTCTGTGGTTTCTGCTTGGAATGCTGATACCGTTTGTTCCGTGGATTCTGTATTTTGCTGTGAGAAAAGGGTTATATTACTGGTATTGGGGTTATGTGTATATTAATGTTTTTTCCTACAGCAATCTCAATGCAGAGGGACCTTCTTTCGGAGAAAGAATTTATACGCTGGCTAAGATTCTGTACTATGTGATATGGAAGAATCTTATTTATTATGTATTCCTCATTCCGGGATTCTTTTTCGGAACATTTTGTGTCGGAAAGAAGATTCTTTCCCATTTGTTTGTTCCGGCACTTGCCTTTTTTCTGTTCCTTGGAATTTATATTGGAGGATCAGAGCTGCCTTATTATGCACTTCCGCTTGCGGTATTCACTGTTTTAGGCTTTGCACTGATTGGCTGGATTTTTGAAGCATTGGAAAAGCATTTCATAAAGACTGAAAAGAGCATACCGGTCTGGATCCCTGCTATTGGATCTTTGGTTGTGAGCGTGGTTGTGGTAGGACTTGTTTCCATGAATGTCTTTTTTATGAAGGTGAAGAGGGAAGATATTTTCCTGTATCAGTTCCGGGATATCGTCATGCAGACGGACACCCCTACACTGTTGAATGTGGGATGTCTGGATGCCGGATTGTATACGGTGTGTGATATTGTTCCGACCTGTCAGTGGTTTCAGACACAGACCATACATATGGATGAGGTATATGAGGAACAGAAGCGGTATATCAAAGAAGGACAGACCGACTATGTGATTGCAAGAGATGGCTATCCAGAGAAGATTAATGACCGCTATGAATTGGCAGCGGAAGCCACTTTTGAAGAAAACGGTTACAACCATAACTGGTATCTGTTTCGGCTGAAGGATCTTAATAAAACATCCTGAAGGAGTAATTTAAGTGAAGAAAAAGATAGGAATTGCCTTGTTTTGGCTGGTGATAGCAGCAGGATTTGTATTCCTGTTTTCATATAGTACTTCTCCGCTCTATCCGACATACTACGGAAATGATTCGGCACAGTTTCAGACGATTGGGAAATGCTGGCTGAAGGGTGCCATTCCTTATCGTGATTTATTTGACCACAAGGGACCATGGATCTTTTTTATTAATATGCTGGGATATTTGCTGACCGGCACGAAGTACGGCATATTTCTGATTCAGATTGTGTGCATGTGGATTTCACTGTACTTTCTGTATAAAACAGCGAAGTATGGATTACATAGGACGGGATATGCACTGGGGACTGTTCTGGTCTCCATGTTTTTCCTTTTTCTGAATTATGGAGAGGCGAATCTGACGGAAGAATATTGCCTTCCGTTTATCTGTGCGTCTGCTTATTATATCTATGTTTATTTTAATGAGGAGTATCATCAGAATTCTCCCAGGGCGGCGTTCCTGTATGGGATGGCATTCTGTGTATGCTTTTATACCAGGGTGACAAACTGTGTGCTGGTAGCTGCCGGGGTACTGGCAATTACCGTTTCTTTGATCCGGTATCGGGAATTTAAGAATCTGTGGCAGAATATCCTTGGATTTCTGGGAGGAGCATTAACCGTATTTCTTCCGTTTGCAGTGTATTTTGCAACACAGGGCGCGTTAGGGGATATGCTGTATGGAACATTTATTTTTAACCTTACCTATATTTCGGATACAACATCATGGATTTCGGAAGCAAACAGAGATACCTATATTAGTTTTATTTATATATATTTTTGCGCCTATAGTATTTTCTTTACCTTATTTCTTGCAGCTTTAAGAAAAAAGCCGGGACTGGCCGGATGGTTTTTAGCTGCCGGAATTGTGGAAATGTATTTATATATCAACTCTTCCCTGTATTATCATTATCCGATGGTGGTGCTTCCTCAGTTTGTTTTTCTGGCAAAGGAACTTATGAGCAGCGAAGAACACCGGTGGATAAGATGGATGAAACGCGGAGCAATGGTTGTATTCCTTTTATTTTTGATTTATGGAATCTGCTATTATAAAGGCTGGCTTTTAAGCATTGAAAAATATCATACTCCACATGATGAAGGATATTATGATATTGTTTCATTGATTCCCGAAGAGGAAAAGCCGTTGCTGATGACTTATGGTGGAGTAAGAGTAAAGCAGATCTATCTGGAAAATGATATTGTGCCGTTATATCCGCATTTTGCGATTCAGGCATGGCATAGCAGCTTTAATCAGAAGGTCAGGGATACCGTACATGACGAATTCGCAGCCTGTAAAGCAAAATGGATACTGGCGGAGCAGCCTTATGATGGAATTGCAGATATACTGAGTGAACATTATACATTGGTTGTGGCAGAAAGCGGATATGAACTTTACCGTCTTAGGGATGAAGGGGAGGAAGAATGATCATACTGAAAATCTCGGGTCTGTTATTCTGGCTGATGGTGATCCCTGTGGGATTGGGGCTTTTATTCCGGAAGTCTCCTAAACGGGAGCATCTGCCAAAGAAGCTGCAGACAGCAGGCGTGACGTTATTAATTGGATATTTATTATTGTTTGCTCTTTTGGAGATCGTTGGAATTCCGGTAATGCTGCTTTCCATTTATCATGGCTATTCCAGAATGGTGATTTTGTATGCAGTTCTGCAGATCTTAGGGGCAGGAGCCGGTTATGGGTTCTGGATATACCGGGGGAAGAAGACACGGAAGACGAACCTGTCCGGTGCCTTAAAGGAAACAGATCATTTCTTATGGCTTCGAAAGGCTCCCTATGATAGCTGGGAAGGAAGGCTTCTTCTTGTACTGTTCCTGCTTCTTGTCGGATTCCAGCTTTACATGGCGTTTACAAGGGCTTCATTTGACGGAGATGACGCTTATTATGTGGTACAGGCGTTGACCGCACAGCAGACCGATACGCTGTACCGGATCGATCCGAACCGCGGAGTAAGTATGCCGTTGGATGCCCGGCATGCACTGGCACTGTTTCCCATCTGGGAGGCATATGTCGGAACCATGTGCGGCATTCATGCAACTGTTATGACGCATAGTGTGGCGCCCCTGCTTCTGATTCCGTTGACGTATCTGATTTATTATGAGATCGGGCGTGAACTGTTCTGCAATAAAAAGCGCCTGCTTCCGATGTTTATGGTGTTGATGGCACTCTGGCAGATGTTTGGGAATGTGTCGATTTACACAACGGAGACCTTTTTCCTGACGCGTACCTGGCAGGGGAAGTCCTTTGCAGGTAACTTCATTATTCCCGCGGTGTTTTGGATCTTTCTTTGCCTTTTCCGTGAAGAGGAGCGTGAAAATCAGCAGAAGCTGGATTTGGGCGCAGAAGCTGATGCGGAAGGAAAAAACAGTAAGATTCAAAGAGAGAATAGTGGCAGTTTGTGGATTCTGCTTACATTGCTTAATCTGGCAGCAGGAGCAAGCAGCTCCCTTGCAGTATTACTAAGCTGCGCATTAACGATGGGACTTGGGATGCTGCTGACCATCCGGAGCCGCAGATTCCGGAATCTGATCTATGCTGGACTAAGCTGTGTGCTTGGTGGAATTTATGTCATATTGTATATGATGTTGTAAGTAGGTAATGCTTTGGAACTCCATTCATAAAGTTTCTGATTCGCAGATTAAGTTATATGTATGTAGTCACTTAGCTATATAAAATTGCTGTTTTGTATGAAAATGAACATTTATAGAAAGTAATATTGCACGGATCTGAATAGTTGCGAGTTATGACAGGAATGACTGGATGTAAACATATGATCAGGGGTTGATCTGAGCTGTATCCGATGATTAAATGAGGAAAACAGGAAGGGGTTGCGCACATGTTTGGAATTTTTATGGAAAGCCTTGTGATTTTCAAATTGTATACAGGACTCCGGGGATTGTTTGTGCTCTCCCTGCTTGCGTGGATTTATCTGCTGTTCCGTGAAAAGGACAGGACGATCCGGGCTTTATTTGTTTATGCGCCGATTCTGATCCTGCTGGTATTCCTGTTTCCCTTGAGCCGGAAGCTCTTCGTGGCAGCAGGTCTGGATGGGGAGACGTATTACCGCGTGATCTGGACGATCCCAATGGGAATGGTAGCGGTTTATGGCGGGTGTTCCCTGCTTGCGCGTTTCCGGAAGACCGGAACGGTTGTGATCGGAACATGTATCATTCTGCTTGGCACATACGTTTATCATGGAACCTATATTTCTAAAGCAGAGAATCTGTATCACATTCCGGATTCCGTAGTTCATGTATGCGATTATATTGGAAATAAAGATGCAGACGATATGGTCACTGCGTTGTTTCCGGATGAAATGATTCATTTCGTGCGTCAGTACGATGCCACAATCCGTATGCCCTATGGAAGGGATATGCTGGTGGAGCAGTGGGGCTATTATCAGCCGGTGCATGACATTATTAAGAATAACGAAGTGCTTCCGATGGAAGAGCTTTTGACAGAAACACGTAAGGAATACTGTCAGTATCTGGTTTTCCGGGAGGATCAGCAGATGGACCGGACACCGGAAGCCTGCGGACTGATTTGCAAGGCTAAGATGGATGGCTATGTGATCTATGAAGATCCGGAAGTGACAGAGATTGTTACGGAGTGGAAAAATACATATGGTGTTTAATTCATTTTCCTTTTTATTTGCATATTTACCGATTGTGCTCATTCTGTTTTGGGTGAGCAGAAGATACCTGGGAAGGCAGTGGGCAGATGTCTGCCTGATTGTGGCTTCTCTCGTTTTCTATGGGTGGAATTATCCAAAGTGTCTTCCGGTTCTGCTTGGAAGCCTCATCGTCAATTACGTATGGGGCTGTTTTCTGTACAGGGATCTGACGAAGAAGCCGAAGGCAGCAGGGGGAAAGGCAGTAGAAAAAAACGCAGAAAAGACCGTAGGAAAAACCAGTTCGGTGCCGGATGATTTCAACAGAAGGAGAAAATGCATGTTGGGAGCCGGAATTGTACTGAATGTGGCAGTACTGGGCTTCTTTAAATATGCACGGCTGCTTCCTGCACTTCGGGGAATAGAGCTGGATGCACCGGGGATCAGCTTCTTTACGTTTACGCAGATTGCATTTCTGGTGGAAACCTATCGGGGGAATATTGTGCCGATGGGAATGAGTGAGTATGGGTTATATGTAAGCTTTTTCCCTAAGCTGATGCAGGGACCAATCATGCTGCCGGAGGATTTTCAGGCACAGAGGAGTGATGAAAAGTCCACAGAGCAGCGAAGTAATAAAAAATTGACAGAAGGAGAGAAAAAGCGGACACGGGCAGTTTTTGAAGATCTCGCCCTGCGGTCTGCACAAACCGGGGATGAGTGGTGGGAAAAGCTTTTGCGTAATGTGATTCTGATTTCCCTTGGCTTATTTAAAAAGGTGATTCTGGCAGATACCCTGGGACAGGCTGTTGCGGCAGGATTTGAAAATGTGACCGCGCTCCATGCGGTGGACGCATGGGTGGTGATGCTGTCCTATACCTTACAGTTATACTTCGATTTCAGCGGTTACTGTGATATTGCCATGGGCGTTGCAGCATTCTTCGGCTATGCTCTGCCGTTAAACTTTGATTCGCCGTATAAAGCAGTGAATATCATGGATTTTTGGAAGCGCTGGCATAAGACGCTGACAGATTTCCTGACAAAATATGTGTATATTCCGCTTGGTGGAAACAGGAAGGGTGCTTTCAGGATGTATGTGAATTTCCTGATTGTCTTTTTAGTAAGCGGGATCTGGCATGGCGCCGGCTGGCAGTTCGTTGTCTGGGGCATGATGCATGGCACACTTTACGTCATTACCCGTGCTGTTTCAGGCTACAGCAGGAGAAAAGAGGCACAGGTGACTGGTGGTAGAACCGTCAGAGAAGGCTGTACCAATACCAATAACCATGGATTACTTCGGAGACTGTCTCATGGAGTACGCGTGCTTCTGACCTTCCTCTATGTCAATATTGCATGGGTATTCTTCCGGGCATCCTCGGTTAAGGAAGGGGTTCAGTTCCTTCGCAGGCTCCTGATGGGCGGAACCGGAAAGGTGAGCCGTTCGATTGCAGAGGCCTTTAATCTGGATGAATTCTGGTATGTGATTAAAGTACTTCATCTGGATCGGCTGCCGGACAGCTATTTTTATGTGATGGTGCTGTTTCTCATAGTGTGCCTGCTGTTCATCTGGGTTTCCCCCAATGCCGTGCAGATTGCAAAGAAGTGCAGATTGAACGCCGCAGTGGTTCTGCTTGCGGCAGTGTTGTTTGTGTGGAGTGTGATTTCCTTCTCGGGAGTCAGCACATTTTTATACTTCAACTTTTAGGAGGCGGTCATACGAAAAGGTACAGGAAATTATTGCTCTTATTTATTGCGTTCGTGTTTACGGCATTTGTGCTGATGATCGCACTTGTTGTTTATGTGGATCCCTTTTTCCATTATCATAAGCCGTTAAAAAATTTCAATTATGTAGTGGATAATCAGCTGACGCAGAATCCGGGAATGGCAGAGCACCTGGAATATGACAGTGTGATTTTAGGCTCCTCCATGACAGTCAACTTTGAAACCGACTGGTTTGAGGAACTGATGGGACTGAAAACAGCCAAGCTCAGTTACAGCGGGGCATTTCCGAAGGATCAGTCCAACATTATGAAGCTGATTTTTGACAGTAGGTGGAACGGAGAGAAACGGGAGGTTAAGAGGGTATTTTTAGGCGTGGATGTCATTACCTATACCGGAGATGTGGAACAGACGAAATATCCGATTCCGGAATATCTTTATGACGATCAGCTGCTGAATGATATACAATATGTTCTGAATAAAGATGTGCTTCTGCAGTATGTGCTTCGTCCCCTGGTAGACCCTGAACCGACGAACTGGTCTCATATCTATGCAAGCTGGTGGACGGAAGAGTACTACAATGAGGACTGGGTGCTGCAAAATTATGAGCAGCCCAAGAAGGTGAAAACGGAAACTCCAAAGGACGAGTATGTGTCACCGGTGGAAGCCAATCTTTCTGCCAATATCTGCCCTTATATTGAGGCAAATCCGGATACGGAGTTTGTGATCTTTTTCCCACCGTACAGTATTTTGTACTGGAATGATGTATTGGAAGAGAATCATCTGGAAGCAACTCTCGAGGAGTACCGTTATATTACCGAAAGACTGAATGCTTATGATAATGTGACGGTGTACTTTTTCCCGGCATGTGAGGAGATTATCTGTGATCTGAACCATTATGCGGATTACAGTCATTATCATCCGAGGTTCAACCGTTTTATGACGGAATGCTTTGCGTCTGGCAGCTACCGTGTGAGTAAGGAAAAAGAAATGGCCGGACAGACTGCATCGCAGAATACAGAAGAGAACCTGCAGGAAGCAGATGTGCAGCCGGAAGAAAAAACAATTGATGAATATCTCGAAGAGATGCGCCGGATCGTTGATCACTATGATTTTGACACATTGCATGAAAAAATTGCAGTGTGGAATCCGTAAAATACTAAAATCAAAAGGATGAGAACAGGTTATGAAAAAGAAAATGCAATGGAAAGATTTTCTGCTGCTTCAGGTTGTATTTCTAATCTACAGCTTCACCAGTCTGACGCAGAAGCTGGCTTCTTCTTTTTTACCGAAGGATGCCGGAACGACAGAAGAACTGGTTCGGCAGCTCCTTAACTGGAAGCTGATTTTGTCGGCGGGGCTTGTGGTACTGCTGCTTGGTGTATATGCATTGCTATGGCAGCAGGTGATTAAGCGGTTTGAGTTGTCTGTGGCCTATGCGAATAAGGCCATTACCCTTTTGTGGGCATTGGTGTGGGGAATATTTATTTTTCATGAAGAGATTACACCCGGAAAGGTGATTGGAATTTTACTTGTCATGGCTGGGATTTACGTGCTGAACACGGGAGAACGTCCGAAAATGGAGGATCACCAGGTCGTAGAGCATCAGGAAACCGAAGAACAGCTGGAAACAGCAGATCACCAGAAAACAGCAGAACATCAGGGAACAGCAGGAAAGGAGAGCGCAGAATGAATATCTATCTGATTATATTGATTGTTTCTGTAATGATAGCTTCTTTTGCACAGGTTTTATTGAAAAAAAGTGCGGAGAAGACCTATGCTTCTCCGCTCCGTGAATATTTGAATCTGTATGTCATTTGCGGTTATGGTCTCATGTTTCTTTCCATGTTTATGACCATTGCCTCCTACAGCGGGCTGGATTTTACCAATATCCCTGTGATTGAATCACTGGGCTATGTAATGGTAATGTTCCTTAGCTATTTCTTCTTTAAAGAAAAAATAACGAAGCGTAAGCTGTTTGGAATGGTCATTATTCTTGTGGGGATTTTTATTTATCACCGTTGACCTGTTGGGCAAGCAGTGTGGTGACGGGAAGATGATCCGGGTTATTTGCCTGTAACTCTTTATACCACTTGCTGTACTTGTACATGCGGTAATTGGTCTTTAATTTACACAACTGGCTTTCGTCAGCACAGGATTTTAGAAATGAGGCACGCTGTTCCAGGTTCAGATCGATATAATCCAGATAAGAAATACGAAGCTCGGCAAGCGGTTCCGTACACCGGGGACAGATTAACTTATGGCCGTTGAGCATATAAATGCGGTTACAGTTCTTGCAGTAATGAATATACATCATATGGCAGGACTCCTTTCTGTTCAAATGAGTGGATTGCGGTAAGGGATTAAGTAGAGTTTATCTGAATTTGTACTTTATCGTCAATATTTTCTGCAAAAATTCACATATTTTACAGGTAAATTTGACATAAACTTTACATTTGCGGCTCAAACTTTACGAATCTTTCGTTACTGCTCGCTCGTACCTCGTTCCAGTAACAAATTATTACAAAAGAATTAGAAAAGGAATTAAATGGATTTGTACATACTGTAAATTAATGGTATAATATACCATAGCGCTTCAGATGTCAAGACGAATATCTGGATTTTTTAAAGAAGAATTTATCGAAATTTAGCGAAAATCAGTAAAATAATACAAGGCAGGTTTGAATGAAGAGTTTATTTAAAAAGAAAGCAAAGAAAGAACGCCAGCGTACGACACGTAAGGGTTGGGATGATTACCGCGAGGATGCGTATTACGAGGATTCCGACGAATATTATGGGGATTACGAAGATTCCAATGAATACGAAGAAGCAGAAGAAGCCGGATATGATGAGGAAGAGGATTCGGATGAATATTATGGCGATGAAGAGATAGACGACGGGGAGTACTACGGGGAGGAATCTGAAGGATACGAAGACGAAGAAGATCCGGAAGAATACTACGAAGAAGCAGAAGAAGCCGGATATGATGAGGAAGAGGATTCTGATGAATATTACGGCGATGAAGAGATAGACGAAGACGGGGAATACTATGGGACAGATGAATACGATCCGGAAGAGAAAGAATCGTATGAAGATGACGAAGAGTATTATGAAGACGACGAGTATTACGAAGACGACGAAGAGTATTACGAAGACTACGATGAGGACGATGAATACGAGAATGATCGTCATTCCTATGTAGCCTCCCACCGCAGACGCACTCACGGAATGAAGGGAGCCGCACAGTGGTTTATGAATCTGGGAACCACGGATCATGTGATCATGTTCACAGGGCTTATTGTGGTGATCCTGCTTGTGGTAACCGGTACACTTTATTTTAATGCCAGAGGAAGGCAGGAGCAGATTGAAACCTTTGCACAGGTAGGTGAAGGTCTTGAGGATATTCCGGTCATTGGCGAAAGTGGATTAGTGGCAATTGCTGATGCAGAGGCAGCCAGATTGATGGCGGCTATGGAGCAGGAACAGCTCATGGAAGAAAAGCAGCAGGAAGAAGATGCTAAGGCAGCCGGAGAAGAAGTACATATTTTCATGAACATTACCTCCATTCAGAGAGATATGAAGATCAAGTTTTCGAACGAAGCAACCGGAAAGCTGTTTTCAGGTGTGGAATTTGAAGTGAACATCAAGAATTCTTCGGGTGGGGAGCTGAATAAAAAGGATGATGACAAGGATGGTGTGATCTATCTTACCGGTATGAAATCCGGTAAATATACTGTCACACTGGTTTCTCCGCTGCAGTATGAAGATTATGTGTTGTCTTCCGATCCGGTGATAATCACCGTGAAAGAAGACATTGAATATAAGAAAGTCGATGTTGCAAACGAAATCAAATCCGAATCCCAGGTTAATGTGGCAGCAGAGGACACCAAGGTGAATCAGACGGTTGTAGAGTCGACCAATACCGATACGGTAGAATGGGTAGAATCCACGAAGACCATCATCGAAGGAACAGAAACAAGTGAGGACACCTACGAGGTTCTTGATAAGAAGAAGATTGCAGATCCAGGGAAGAGTACTTCCTTATTGCTGACGCGTTCCATGCTGCTGGATTCCATGAATCCGGTGGTGCTGCGGGGACAGCTCAGGACACAGGAAAACGAAAATCCACAGCCGGTTGCAACCGAAGGAACAACGGAAGAGCCGTCGAAGGCTCCGGCAGAAACACCAACGCCGGAACCACCACAGGAAGTAACACCGACCCCAACGGAAGAGCCGACGCCGACACAGGAGGCAACACCAACCCCGACAGCAGCCGCGACACCGACACAGGAGGTGACACCAACTCCAACGCAGACACCGACGGAAGCGGTGACACCGACTCCAGGCGTATCGCCATCGGTATCTCCTTCCACCTCACCGTCTGCGAGTCCTTCCGTGTCACCGAGTGTATCTCCTTCGGTTTCACCAAGCGTATCGCCTTCTCCCACCATGAGCAAGGAAGAACAGGCAAAGAAGGACACAACCACTACCCTGAAGTCAACAGATGGCAAGGTGATTTATGTTAAGGATGATAACGGAAGCTTCCGCGAAGCCAAATATGCGGATTATTATACCAAGAAGGAATTTTACTTAAAAACCAGTAAAACAACCGGACAGTACCGTTACACAGGCTGGCAGACCATTGACGGACGCACCTATTTCTTTGATAAGAACGGAAACAAGGTCACCGGAGAGCAGGTCATTCAGGGAGCAAAATATAATTTTAACAGTGACGGAAGTCTGAACAGTGGATCCGGACATATGGGGATTGACGTATCCAAATGGAATGGTAATATTGACTGGAATGCAGTAAAGAACAGTGGTGTTTCCTATGTGATTATCCGTTGCGGATACCGTGGTTCAACGACTGGTGCCCTGATCGAAGATCCAAAGTTCCGGAGTAATATCCAGGGAGCCCAGAAGGCAGGGCTTAAGGTTGGAGTTTATTTCTTTACGCAGGCAGTGAATGAAGTGGAAGCGGTTGAAGAAGCTTCTATGGTAATCAGTCTGGTAAAGGGGTATAATATATCCTATCCGGTATTCCTTGATGTGGAAGCAAGTAACGGACGTGGAGACCGGATTGATGCAGCCACAAGAACGGCGGTATGCCGTGCATTCTGTCAGACCATTCAGAACTCCGGATACAAGGCAGGTATTTATGCTAATAAAACCTGGCTGAATTCCTATCTGGATGCACCGGGCTTAAGCAGCTATAAGATCTGGCTGGCACAGTATGCAGCATCACCGAGCTATACACGTACCCGTTATGATATGTGGCAGTATTCCTCCAAGGGATCGGTTGCCGGTATCAGTGGAAACGTGGACATGAACATCAGTTACCTGGGATACTAGGGACTCAAGGCCATGCGCTGCTGTGCTTGCACAAAGCAGCACATGTCTTTGAGGACCGCACGAACATGAGTAAGGAACGATTTTCGAAGAAAATCAGTGACTTACGAATGGGCGTAGGATTGTGAGAGCTGCAAAGCAGCGGAGCAATCCGTATCCCAATAAATGAAAGGGAAACCAGAAAGTAAGAAGCGATTTTCAAAGAAAATCAGTGACTTACGAATGGGCGTAGGATTGTAAAATTTCATCTTATGTACATGCATAGATAAATATAATGTTAAGAAAAGAAAGGACAAACCCCATGAGAACATATTTAGTAACAGGAGGCGCAGGCTTCATTGGTTCAAATTACATTCATTATATGTTTAAGAAGTACGATAATGAAATCCGGATCATCAATGTAGATGCGCTGACTTACGCAGGAAACCTTGAAAATTTAAAGGACATTGAGAACCGGGAGAATTATACCTTTGTCAAAGCAGATATCTGTGACAAGGAAGCCATTTCCAGGATCTTTGCAGCAAACGACATTGATCGTGTGGTACATTTTGCGGCAGAGAGTCATGTAGACCGCAGCATTAAACATCCCGAAGTGTTTGTCCAGACGAATGTACTTGGTACAGCCGTTATGCTGAACTGCGCGAAGGCTGCATGGGAGCTTCCGGATGGCAGCTTCAGGGAAGGAAAGAAGTTCCTCCACGTATCGACCGATGAAGTATACGGATCCCTGGAAGAGGATGGTGGATATTTCTATGAGACTACACCGTATGCACCGCACAGCCCATATTCGGCAAGTAAGGCAAGTTCGGATATGCTGGTAAAAGCTTATATGGATACCT
>ERZ779880.1870-NODE-1870-length-16843-cov-27.126340_pt1 | contig 16843 bp, 15 predicted proteins | sample MGYA00511555_ERZ779880 | MGnify/ENA primary metagenome ERZ779880 (study PRJEB29588, sample SAMEA2145815) | human gut metagenome | biome: human gut; feature: human-associated habitat; material: faeces | place: Denmark | collected 2008/2010 ...
CGGGCTATACCGGCATATAAGAACATCTAAAGAGATAATTAGAAATCTATTAAATGATTTGAATAACAATAACATGCAAAAAGGAATCGCACTGGCAACCTGTATGGCGATCGTCATGGGACTGTTCACCGGGTGTGGGAATAAGAACGATCAGCAGATTGCAGCGTCACCTGAGGAAGTGCAGAAAGGACGATATGTAGAGACGGAACTCTCACTTCCGGAGGAATGGAAGGACAAAAATATCAGCCAGATCTTCCGTTCGGGTGATGAATTACATTTTCTCGTGGCAGGAGGATCGGAAGGACAGACCACTCTGGAGGAATGGAAGCTGGGAGAAGGAGATACTCTGACGGAAGTGACGAAGGACTGGCTGAAGGTGCTTCCCGAGGGAAAGAATCTGGAGAGTAGTGACAGTTTTACACTGTTACAGGATGCGGAGGGGAATCAGTACCTGTACGGTAACTGTTACCGGGACGAGGAGAACTCTTCCGCACATCTGTGGAAGGAAGCGGACGGCAGTGCGCTGGATATTACACCACAGAAGTGGCTGGAGCCTATGGATATGGATGGCTATCGGTTCTATGATACGCCACAGTATGTGACAATGACGGAGGACGGATTGTTAGTGGGACTGTCTTATTTTTCCCTGGATGTTGTACTGGCACAGGACGGAAGCCTGGTGAGCAGCCAGGAGAGCGACAGCCTGACAGACAGTGGCAGTCTGTCGGATAATAAGTGGGTCAGTGCTGTGGGAGATACGTTGTATCTGGCACAGGCGGATGAACAGGGGAACGTGAACGGTCTGTTGCAGATGCAGCTGGACGGAAGCAATGGGGCAAAATCTAAGGGAGTGATTCCCTTTTCCCAGGACAGTTACAGCTCTGCTTATTTCAGCGTGCTGGAAGACGGCACAGTATATGCGGCGGATGCAGACGGATTCTTCCGCTGCGACGCAGGAGATACCAACTGGCAGAAGCTGCTTCAGGGAATCGATACCGGTTTTTCTCTGTCGGATCAGTGGTGCAGGGATATTGTGGCGCTGTCGGATGGCAGTGTATACGCGTGGTTTGGAAGTGAGAGCGGGGATAAAATAATGATTTATCGGTATGATCCTGACGCGGTGACAGAGGTGACCGAAGAACTGACGCTGTATACCGTGGAGGAGAGCTTCTTTTTACAGCAGGCTGCGGTGCAGTATCATAAGCAGCATCCGGAGGTACTGATCCATGTGGATGCGGCAATCTCCATGACGGATAAATACAGCGGAAATGCGGATTATCAGCAGATCTATCAGGATCTGAACACTTCCCTGACCTCCGGCAACGGACCGGATCTCATGGTGATGGATCATCTGAAACTGGACACATATGCCTCTAAGGGCTTGCTGTTTGATCTGCAGGAGATATTGCAACCCATGGAAGAGGACGGAACTCTGCTTTCCAACATTACAACAGCCTATGAAGAGGCGGATGGAAGACGGTATGCGGTGCCGCTGCAATTCGGATTATTGTTAGCTGTCGGCAGGGATGTGCAGCCGAAGGAAATGAGCAGCATGGACGCTATTGCAAAGGCGGTATCCGGAAAGACGGAGAGTTATCTGGGAGACCGTACCTGCGGCGAACTGGTGGAAGAGTTCTATCCCCTGATCGTGGATGATATTTTACAGAACCGTCAGGTGAATTGTGATACCTTACGTCCCTGGCTGGAAGATTTAAAGAAGATTGCGGATAACTGCGGCATCCTGCCTTCCAGAAAAGAAGGCCGTGCAGCGAATATCTGGGATCTGGGATCTGATGTGAAGCTGGTACTTCAGGAGACTGACGGCTTTAATCAGGCAATGACACCCTATGCTGTGGCAGAACTGTTGAATGCCAATGTGGTATCCGTGGAAAATGCATTTTATCCGAAGATGGTCATTGGAATCAACAGCCGGAGTGAGCATGTGGAGACGGCAAAAGACTTCCTGCGTTTTGCTCTGTCCGAAGAATTACAGAGCGTGGATACCTATGAGGGTTTTCCTGTCAATGCAAAAGCGTTGGAGACGCAGGCTGCAGCAGACCGCAGCATGGCGGAAGCCTATACCACCTATGATATCGACGGCAGCACCGTAGAGTTCGCCATCAAATCCTACTCTGAGGAGACAGCGAACCATCTGACGGAGCTGTGTAGGGCAGCAACCCTGTGCCTCAAAGAAGACACTCAGATCGAGACCTCCCTGACCGAGAGTCTGCAGGCATACCTAAACGGGCAGGCGAGTGTGGAGGAAGCCATGGATGCTGTGGAAGGAAGCCTGAAGATGTATCTGGCGGAGTAGCGCTTCGCCTGGCATTCCATAGTCGATTCCCACAGGAAAGTAACTTGTAAACATAGGATAAAGCCGCTATAATTTTAAGTATAAGAAAGGCGGTGGAGAATTTTCTTATGCAGATTTATGTGGATGCAGATGCCTGTCCGGTGGTGGACATAGTGGAAAAAACAGCAATAAAATATCAGATTCCGGTAACACTTCTGTGTGATACTAACCATGTGCTGACTTCCGGTTACAGTGAGGTGATAGTCGTGGGAGCCGGCGCGGATGCAGTGGATTATAAATTGATCAGTCTCTGCCACAGGGGAGATATCGTGGTATCTCAGGATTATGGCGTGGCAGCTATGGCACTTGGTAAGGGAGCCTACGCAATCCACCAGTCCGGCAAATGGTACACGGATGAGAATATTGATCAGATGCTCATGGAACGACATCTGAATAAAAAGGCAAGAAGAGCTTCTCATAAAAATCATTTAAAAGGTCCGAAGAAGCGGACAGAAGAGGATGACGAAAGATTTGCACAGTCCTTCGAGCAGCTGATAAAAGCGGTGCTGAAGGAAACCGTAAAGACTTATATTCCATAGGAAAGCAGTTTGTATAAGTATAAAGGATCTGAAGAGACGGACAAGGGAGTATAAGAGAGGGTCGTGTAATGGGATTATTTTCAAAGAGAACCAAAAAGAAGACTTACGACAGAAGCAATCAAAAACCTGTCATCAAAGCCAGTATCTGCAACGGTGAACAGGTGGCAGGATTCAAGGATATTCGCACGGGAAAATTTGAAGAGATCATGCTGATCCGCCAGGCGGAAGACCTTGAGACATTTAAGACGATGTATGGGATTGAGGGAGAGATTACGAAGGAATACTGAGGAGCCTCGATTCAAATAGATGGCTATGAATGAAGATCTGCTATGGGAAACGATACAAATGTTAATATTGGAAATTATGGAGAATATTTTGTTGCCGGTGAATTAGAGAGAAGAGGAATGTCTGATGCAATTGAAGAATAAAGACAAGAGGGATTGATTTCTCAGTCCCTCTTGTTGTATAATCTATTTAGAAAGGTGGTCGGAAGTGAAAATTCCGATTTGCCCTCAGTTGTTAGATTGAGAATAGCATCCTAAACTTTGCGAGGGTAGAGGATGCTATTTCTTTTTGTTATTATTATCACCATGTCTGTCAATGTAAGATAAAGCTGCAAAGACAACTAACAATAGAGTAAGTACTTCCATCGTATCCATGGGCATCCCTCCTTTGTGAACCAGAGGGTATTCAACAATCGGAAAATCGCATCCGCTTTCTGTTCGACTATACAAGCATATTATAACATAAATAGAACATATGTTCAATGACTATCTAAAGACATTTCAATCCTAATGCCGGATTTGTGTATTTTCCAAGGCAGTATTTAATGCTGTGACATCGTTTTGTTTGCAACCGAAACACAAAAATACATGACGTAATAGGTATAAATTGATTTTGTAAAGCGAGGAATAGACTATGAAAAGAAAAATTATTTTAGCACTGATGGCAATATGTATTTTATCTTTTGTTTCCTGCGGAAAACAGGAAACTACAGCTACAACAGAATCCATCCCCACTGCCGTTGAATCCGCACAAGTAGAAACTGCAGAAACGACCACGGAGACAATAGAAAGCACTGAGGTAGTAGAGGATAACACAAGTGAAATAGAGACGGAAGCTGAAGCAACAGAGACAGAAGTAACCAACATAGAAGAAGCAGAGCCGCTTTCAGAACAGGATCTTGCATTTAGTTTCCTCGGATATGATACTTACAATGAATATGTAGAAGCAGGAAATGACGGAGTTGCATATATACTTGCGGACAATGCAAACATGATCGTATCAGGAGAGTTTACAGATCATGATAATGTCGTAGAAAGTACAGTAAGAGGTATTAAGCTTGGAGATAGCATAGACAAAGTATTTGAATTATACGGAAATACAGAATATCATTCTACAGATATTAAAGATATGCCATAATACTTCGTGAAGAGTTCAGTTGCCTTGAATCTATCACGAACAGGGACACGATCAACTGGATTCTGAAAAATGAATACAGGAGGTCGATTATGGAACATTTACCGAAACGAATCACCGAGAACGGCATTGACTATATACTGGTCGGTGACTACTATATCCCTGACCTGCGGCTGCCGGAGGAATCCCGTCCTATCGGACGCTGGGGACGGATGCACCGGGATTATCTGAAAGAATGGCGTCCGGTCTTGTACAATGACCTGCTTTTGTCCGGCAGGTTCTGGACGTACCTTGCAGACTTAAACGAACAGGCACAGAACCGGCTGGAGGTAATCACCGAGCAGATGAAAGCCGCCAGTATGCTGCCATTCAGGAACTGGACGAAGCCATGCTGCACCGTCTGATCAGCCGGATTGTAGTCGGCGAAATGAAGAAAGTGGATGGACAGAAACAGCAGGAAGTGAAAATCATCTACAACTTTGTGGGTGAGATACCGGAATAAGCACCGCAAAACCATAACAAAGCAGCCCGTCTGAAAGGTATAAGATTATCTTTCAGACGGGCTTATTATATTTGTTTGATTTTCTTTTCCTTATCAATACCTCATAAATTGCTTAGAGTTTCAAGTTAGCTTTTCACTCGCTTTTTACTTTATTTCTGTTTTTCGATATACCTGATACAGAACAGGTAAAATAATAAGGAATAGAACGGAATAAATTGTTAAAATAATCGGAACTGATCCTATCACTTTCCCACCAATTTCATAAAGAGTAAAGGTTTTAATTGCCATATTTATCTGCAAGAGCTGGTCTGGCAAAAGTCCTAATACATCTGATAATACTGAAAATCCACCCAAAAAGGATTGAATGAATAACAGTACAAATGGAATTGTAACAGCTAAAACAGTTGTATGTGTCTTGGCAGATACCAGCATGGAAACAGCTAAAATGAATAATGCTCCCACATATCCACCAATTACGGTTAAGAGGTATGCCTGCAAATAGGTAATATTGTAAAAACTTTTCCAGAAAGCCCAGCTTGTCTGAATAACACAATTTGCACCGCCAATACCTGCAACACTAAATACTACTGCGGAATATATCAGAATTACCAACCAGTAAACTCCGGTAATAACAATCAACCCAGCCGCTATTTTAGAAAAAGTCCCCCTATTTCTGCCATACCTTGCGGAAAAGAAAACAGAATCCGCTTTCCACCCAAATTCGTTTGAAAAGATACCTGCTACAAAGAAACTCATAATCAAAACGGTCAGCATAATGATTGTGGGTGCATAGCCCAAAGCAGCAGTAAAACCGCCTGCATATTCATAATAAAAAGGAGTCTCCAGTTTTTGATATTGACTAACCAGAAATGCTTTTTCCTTTTCACTGAATTGGTCTTTTGCTTCATCAGAATTAAGCCATTTCTCCAGATTTAAGATGCGGTTATCATAAAGCTTTCCAACCTCATCCTCTGATAAGCTGTCTGCCCGATAGTAATTATGTTCTCGGAACTCGGAAAATCCAGAGTTAATTAAATCCCTAATATCAGAAAATCCCTGTTTTTTGGAATAGCCAATGTTGCTGGTTTTAATATCTGTCGGGCTGTCAGGATAGGTTTCGTTGATTAGCCGATTTTGCCGAATGACCTCTCGAAGCACATCTTCTGTGATCAGGCCTTCCCATTCCGCTTTTGTATCACGCAAGTACCTTGCTGCCGCAATTCCTGTGTGTGTATCCCCCTCCTCATCCACATAGCCCATGGAAGATATTGCAAAATAGCAAGTAACAGCGATGGCTGCCAGCAATACGATCAGACCGATTTTATTTGCAGTTTTTGAAAATATCTTTTTTATTTCAAATCGAATCATTCCATGTCACCACCCTTTTCTCCAAAATAATACAAAAAGACGTCTTCTAAATTAGGGCGCACAAGTCTTGCATGTTCAAGCGGCTGCCTGGCAGAAATAATTCGTAATTCAACAGTACCATTTTCTGATTTCATATTAGATACTTTATATTGTTTCATCAACTTTGCTGCTTTTTCATGGGAAGTCTGACAAGCCCATACTTTTTGCGGCATGGAAGATACGATTTCATCTAAATTCCCTTGCTGCAAAATCTTACCGTCTTTCATAAGCCAAATATCCTTTGCAATATACTCCACATCCGAAACAATGTGAGTAGATAATATAACAATACGGTTTTCTGACAGTTCACTGATTAGATTGCGAAAACGTATTCTTTCTGCGGGGTCAAGTCCGGCAGTTGGTTCATCCAAAATCAAAATTTTAGGGTCATTCAGTATCGCTTGTGCAATGCCAGCCCGACGTTTCATGCCTCCGGATAATTTCCGCATTTTTTTATTAGCAGCTTTGGAAAGTCCTACCTGTGCAAGTAGTTTGTTTACTTTTTCCTTTGCCACAATCGGGCGAATCCCTTTTAAGGCTGCAATGTATAAAAGATAATCCTTTACCGTAAATTCCGGATAAAATCCAAATTCCTGCGGCAAATATCCTAAAAGATTCCGGTACTCGCCGCCCATTCCCCCAATATCCTGCCCGTCACATAATATCTTTCCACTTGTAGGGGTCAGCAGTGAGCATATCATTTTCATTAAAGTGGTTTTTCCAGCACCATTGACACCTAAAAGACCATACACACCATTTGAAATCGTAAGATTCAGGTTGTTTACTGCTCGAAAATTTCCAAACTCTTTTGTCAGATTAACTAATTGTAGTTCCACTTAAATCCACCTCCCAGAATTTATTACAATCAAATATGGTTTTATAAATTGCACCAATCAGAAAAACAACAGCAGTTCCAAACAAAGCATACCAAACCGGAAGTGTAATGAGAACGTAAATGGTTTCGTTATTGATAATGAACCACCATATTCCGCTCCATAACAGGCAGAGAATAATAGAAGTTCCCTCATTTACACGACTATTGCTGCACAACGTACCAAAGCAAATGCAAGCAGTCACCACGGCTGGAAACAAAAACTGGATGACAATTTCTGATAGCGCGAGATTGACACTTCCTCTAAGTGTGATACAAAACAGGCTTATCATAAATAAATCGATAATTCCAAATAGAAAGATTCTGGCTGCATATATCTGTCGCAATGAATAAAGGCAGGTCGCTTCTATCTGCATACAGTCACAAGATTTGTTTTTCCAAAATTCCGGTATCATCAGAACAATAAAGAGTACCCCTATCATACCTAACATTCTTATCACATACCTATTGTCTAAAAGATCTGGCAAAAGGGTTGCAGCAGTCCATAACAAAAGCATTTGCAGCAGCCACCACCGCTTGCGTATAAGATGTAACTCTGTCCATAAAAATTCCCAATACGTTAGTTGCTTTTCCTGCTCAACGGAGCAATAACTTTCTATTGATTTTCTTACGGTTTCTTTTATGTGCTGTTCATCAGGAATAATATTCTGATTTTCCCGATACCTTTTGAGTTGTTCTTCAATATTCACAAAATCACTCCTCCCTTAGCAGTCTTTCTAAATGTGTTTTTGCCTGTTTTACCCGGTATTTTACTAATGGCAAACCTATTTGTAAGGTGCTGGATATTTCTGTAAGTTTCAGTTCCTGAAAGTAATACAAGATAATAACTTCCCTTAATTCAGCGGGTAATCTATCCAGAGCTGCCTTAATCGTCAGCCTGTTAAGAAGCTCGTCTGTTTCAGGGGAATGTAAACAATCTTGAATTTCTAAAGACTGTTCCTCTAACAAACTTTCTCGGATTTTTTTATAGGAATCCCTGCAAAGATTTCCAGCAATCGTATACAAATAATTTTTGGTTTTTCCAATATAACGGTAGTCAGACAATTTCTCGAAGAAGCGCAAAAAAGTTTCCTGTGTTAAATCTTCTGCGGTTGATGTATCAGGGCAATGATAGTTACAATAGTTCAATATTTCCTTATAGTATTTGTGAACAAATACATCAAAAGCATTTTCGTCTCCACGCTTCATTCTTTGTAGCAACAAAAAATCTATATCCACGAAATCCTCCTTTCCCGTTATTGAAAGTCAATGCGCATTTCTCTTTCTACCATGTATAACGAATGAACACTGTAAAAAGATAGTGTGGCTTCATTTTTTATAAAATTAGTTTTTATAAAATTTTTTTCCAGATAGATTGCTTATCCCTATTTATTATATTGAATTGCCCTTATAGCTTCAAGATAGATAATTTGACACCAATTCATCACTTGACATTGTGGCAAAAATGTATTTTCGCATGATGACTTGAAGGACTCCGGAGCATACAGCTACTTCTTAAAACTCGATTCAACAAAAACGTATTTTTATGCATTTAGATTTAGGGTAGATCAAAATAATAATATAATTGCAGTTGTAATAGAACCTATTCCAATGCAGTATTGGTCAGAAGATTGAGCTTGATTGAAAACTTACATTTTTAAAGGATTGCTTTGTAAAATAAAAAATGCGGAAGATGGGACTTGAAGGTCTGGGCATCTCCGAAAGTACCGAAAAAAGGAGGCTTTCGACACATCGTTTTGCTTGTAACCCAGTTTGTAACCCAAATGCAAAAATATATGCTATAATGGGTAAGAATTTACTTTACAAAGCGAGGAATAAAGATTATGAAAAGAAAAATACTGGTAACAATCTTGAGCTTAATAATGGGATTATCAATCGTAGCTTGTGGCAAGCAGGAAACCACAGCTACCACAGAATCCGTCACTGCTATTGTTGAATCCACACAAGCAGAACCAACAGAAACAGTTGAGGCAACAGAAAATGAGAGTACAGAGAAAGTTGAGTCAACAGAAACAGTAGAGAATAACACCACTGAAAATGAAACAGAAACAACTGAGACAACAGAAAGTACAGAAGAATCAACAGAAAGCACAGAAGAAATGCTAGAAGCAGCAGACATAACAAAAGGAGAACCATTCTCAGAAAAAGACCTTGCATTTAGTTTCCTTGGGTATAATACTTACAAAGAATATATAGAGGCAGGAAATAATGGAAATGCATATATAGTTGCAGACAATGCAGCTATGATTCTGTCAGGAGAATTTACAGATGATGGTGATGTACTGGAGAGCACAGTAAGAGGTATCAAGCTTGGAGATAGTATAGACAAAGTATTTGAATTATATGGACAAGCAGATATGTATGATAGATGTATTAAACAATACTTTGCACATGATGATTTAAAAGATACTGACGAGTACACTTATTTCTTGAAACTTGATTCAACAAAAGATTACTACTATGCACTTACATTTTTTACAGACCAATACAGTGATGTAATAGGAGTAATACTAGAGCCTATTGCAATGAAGTATTGGTCAGACGATTTGACTTAAGAATTATTTGTTAAGAGATTAAATAAATTTTTAATTAAGCAATAACCAGAGAATGAACATTATGAAAAGAAAAACGATTTTAGCCTTAATAACAGTATGTATTTTATCTTTTGCTTCCTGTGGCAAACAGGAAACCACAGCTACCACAGAATCCGTCCCTACTACTATTGAATCCACACAAGCAGAGACCACAGTTACAGAAGAAACCGTAACAACAGAAACAGAAGCAACCACAGAAGAGACAGAGCCAACAGATAGTTTAACAGATGAAATTACAGACAACATAGTTTATCCAGATGTAAACCCAGAAGATGTAGACCCAGAAGATGTAGACCCAAAGACAACCAACATGGATGGAGACACCGCCATGGCTCTTGGCAAAAAAGAAAATGCAGAGATTTGTGATAAATATGGTAGCGTAGAGGCATGGACAGCATATGCACAATCACAGGGAGCAGATGCAACAGGCAATTGGTGTTGGATCTATTACACAGGCCAGGGAGCCGGCTCAGAAGAAAGCTACGCTGTATACATGAAGGAAGGATCACCACGATATGGGGAAGTATTTCACCTAGGTGATTACCTTCCATGTGGAACCCTCTTCACTGGATATAACATGGAAGAACATGGTATCGCCGATGATAGAGAATTTCAAAGAATGTATGAAAATGGAGAGTTTGGAGATGGATTAACGATTGATGAAAATGGAGACATCATCATAGAGTAGTTTAATAAGTAGTTTAGCAATGGGAACCCAAGTGGTTCCCATTCATCATTTATAAGTGGGAGTAAAGCAATATGATACCATATGTCGCCCACTGTGCGGACAGACGCAGGCGTTCTGGAGCGCAGACAAGCGGAACGGAGGTGGAGCGGTCGAGAACAGGACGGCGTAGCGTCCGAGCACAATGGCGCACTCCCCCAGAGGGGGAGGTTCGGGTCTAGTATTACCCGGAATGGATAGATTTTAAGTCCAAGGAAACATCCTATGCCAACGCCTGTAATCTACAATCCAGATGGAAACGATATTTTGAACATTCCACGATTGTTGATATCCCTTTTGAAAAATTAACCACAGGTGCGATTAAAAAATGGTGTGTGGATGTGATAGCTGAAATGCATTTGACTGACAGGCAATTCAAGGATTTGAAATCTATTATGAACATGATATTTGATTATGCAGTATCGTTTGACATTATCCAGATTAACTTATCCAGACAGGTCAGAGGTTTTTCTGATAAGAATTTCAAACAGGAAGCGGAAAATTCGTATACTCGATTCTTAAGCAGTAAAAAGTTGTAACCCAACTGTAACCCAAAACTGGCTACAAACAAAAAAACAGGAAGCCTTGAATTATCAGGCTTCCCGCTTTACTATCTAATGCGGAAGATGGGACTTGAACCCACACGGTATTGCTACCACAAGATCCTTAGTCTTGCTCGTCTGCCAATTCCGACACTTCCGCATAGCGATACAAAATAATAATCATCTCGCATCACGCAAGAATGATAATAACATCTTCCCACAGCAATGTCAACATGATTTTAAAATTTGTAGGAATTTTTTATACACTTAAAACAGTTTGGGATAATGAGCATTATTTCCTTTTACCTATTTTTTGTTTCTGTTATAATAATTAATAAGAAATATGGCATAGACGGCTATCGGAAAATACAAACGAAAAGGAACAACAATTATGGAATCAAGAGTGGAACAAGCAGCAGAGAGAAAAATGTGTGGTTACAACTGTGCGCAGGCAGTGGCGTGCACGTACTGTGATCTGGCGGGAATTGACGAGGAGACAGTGAGGAATCTTACCCAGGGTTTCGCGGCAGGTATCGGTGGCAGCATGGAAGCCACCTGTGGAGCCGTCATCGGAGCGGTCAATATTCTTGGACTGATCAACAAGAATCCCCAGCGGACAATGCAAGGATCCCGGAAGATCATCAATCGCTTCAAGGGACAGAACGGGACAGTGATCTGTAAGGAATTAAAGGGCATTACCGACGGTGTCGTGAAGAGAGAATGCGTGGATTGCGTCAGGGATGCTGCGGCTTTTCTGGAAGCAGAATTACCGGAAAACTATGTAAAGCCGGGAACGGTAGTAGATCAGAGGTAAGGCGAAATGAGTACAAAAGAAACTTCAGCGGATAAAACAAAATACCGCCTGGCGGAAGCAGCAAAAAAGTGTATGGCGGCTTCCGGTACCGATGCCATGACCGTGACACAGATCGTGCAGACCTGCGGTGTGACGAGACAGACCTTTTATCGGAACTTCCAGGACAAATACGACCTGATCAACTGGTATTTTGATAAGCTCTTACTGGAATCTTTTGCACAGATGGGGGATGGGCTTACCGTATACGAAGGTTTAACCAGAAAGTTTGAATTTATTCAGAAGGAGAGGGTCTTTTTCGCGGGAGCATTCCGCTCGGACGACCACAATTCCCTGAGGGAACATGACTACGAACTGATCCTGGATTTCTATACACAACTGATCAGGCGTAAGACCGGCAGACAGCCCGAAGAGAATATTTTATTCCCTCTGCGGCTCTATTGCAGAGGTTCCATTGATATGACCGTGGAATGGATCTTCGCTCCGAAGGAGAAAACCCCGGAGCAGATGGCGGCGCTGCTAGTAAGTGCATTTCCGGCACCGGTGACAGAATTATTTCAGCAGTTAGGCGTATTACGTTGAGGAAAAATAACCAAAAATATTTGTGAAAAATTAACAAAAGTAATGGATAAAATATGAAATTTCTGTAAAAAGTGACAGTCGAGGCAAACTGTCACTTTCTTTATGCGATGTTTACAGTTAGAATAAAATTATCAATAAGATCGTTTTTATGTCGAAAGGAGATTATGTATCATGGCAAACAGAATTATGCTCAACCAGACATCTTATCACGGTGCAGGAGCAATCGCAGAAATCGTAACCGAAGCAAAGGCTCATGCTTTTCAGAAAGCATTCGTATGTTCCGATCCGGATCTGATCAAGTTCGGTGTGACCGGAAAGGTAACCGATCTGCTGGACAAGGAAGGTCTTGCTTATGAAATTTATTCCGATATTAAGGCGAACCCCACCATTGACAATGTGAAAAACGGTGTGGCTGCTTTCAAGGCATCCGGCGCAGACTATATCATCGCCATCGGCGGCGGCTCCTCCATGGATACCTCCAAAGCCATCGGCATCATCATTGCCAACCCTGAATTCGAAGATGTACGCAGCCTGGAGGGCGTAGCACCTACCAGGAAGCCCTGCGTTCCCATTATCGCAGTGCCCACCACAGCAGGTACCGCAGCAGAGGTTACGATTAACTACGTTATCACCGATGTAGAGCGCAAGCGTAAGTTCGTATGCGTAGACCCTCATGATATGCCTATCATTGCTGTGGTAGATCCCGAGATGATGTCTTCTATGCCTAAGGGTCTGACCGCTTCCACCGGTATGGATGCACTGACCCATGCAATTGAAGGTTACACCACCAAGGCAGCCTGGGAGATGACCGATATGTTCCATCTGAAAGCCATCGAGATCATTTCCAAGTCCCTGCGCGGCGCGGTAGCTAATACTAAGGAAGGCCGCGAAGGCATGGCTCTGGGTCAGTACATTGCCGGTATGGGCTTCTCCAACGTAGGACTCGGTATCGCTCATTCCATGGCACATACCCTGGGTGCCGTATATGATACCCCTCATGGTGTTGCCTGCGCAATGATGCTTCCTATCGTTATGGAATATAATGCTGACTGCACCGGTGAAAAGTATCGTGAGATCGCCCGTGCTATGGGTGTGGAAGGTGTAGATCAGATGGATCAAGCTACCTACCGTAAGGCTGCTGTAGATGCTGTCCGTAAGCTGTCTGAGGATGTTGGTATTCCTTCCAAGCTGGAAGCACTGAAGGAAGAGGATCTTCCTTTCCTCGCAGAGTCCGCACATGCAGATGCCTGCGCACCCGGTAACCCCAAGGATGCAAGTGTAGAGGATCTGACCGCATTGTTCCGCAAGTTAATGTAATCATTAAATTTGCTACTGTTTTTCCGGAAAATAATATGGTATGCTGTAACTATTCTGAATAGTTACGGCATGCTAAGAAACGAGCAGGCTTGCGAGAGCAGACCTGCTCGTTTTTAAAAGAAAAATGGATGAAATCAACAGGACAAAGGAAACAATAATGGGCAATACAAAACATACCAAAGAGCAGATCCGTGAAAGGATCCAACAGAAAAAGCTTCTCTTTGACGGAGCCTTCGGAACTTATTACGGAGGAAAATACGATACGAAACAGCTGCCGGAGCTGGCGAATCTGGAAGCCCCGGAACGGGTGAAGGAGATTCATACGGAGTACCTCGAAGCGGGAGCGCAGATTCTGCGTACCAACACCTTCGCAGCCAACAGCTTCTGCATGGATATGTCCAAAGAACAGATCGAGGAGACTCTGCGAAGCGGCGTACGCCTGGCGAGAGAGGCGATGGTTGCGTGGAGAGAACGCACCGGTGAGACGAAAGAAGTCTATATCGCCGGAGATATCGGACAGATCCCTTGTGATGCGCCGGCGCAGAAGGATACTTTATGCCGCGAATACGAAGAGATCTGCCGTATTTTTCTGGAAGAAGGCGTGGACTTTTTTGTCTTTGAAACATTTTCCGAGATGGAAGAGCTCCTGCCTGCGATCAAAATGATCGGGGAACAGGCATTTATTACGGTACAATTCTCTGTGAACCAGTTCGGTTACAGCAATGCAGGCTTAAGTGCCAGAAAGCTGTTGCAGAGAGCGGGAGCGATAAAAGAGATCGATGCCGTGGGCTTTAACTGCGGCGTGGGTCCTTCTCATATGTACCGGATCCTGCAGACACTTTATAAGCCCGCAGATAAATTCCTCACAGCCCTTCCGAATGCCGGTTACCCGCAGATGGTCACCGGACGCATGATCTTCACCGGGGATAACAGAGAATATTTTGTAGACAGAATGCAGCAGATGATAGCTCTTGGTGTGGATATGGCAGGCGGCTGTTGCGGTACGACACCGGAATATATCTCAGATCTTGCGGGAAAGCTGGACTTTACCCAGTATCCGCAGACACAGGAAAAGGCAGAACCGGAGAAAAAACAGGCTGGCACAGAGGATCACTCTTTTTACCATATAAAGGAAGCAGAAGGCGGGAAGAAACTGATCGCCGTCGAACTGGCACCCCCTGCGGGTATTGACGATGAAAAACTGATGGATGCCGCACATCTGCTGCAGAGAAGCGGTGTGGATGTACTGACTTTTCCGGATTCCCCCTCGGGACGTACCAGAGCGGATTCTATTCTCATGGCGGAAAAGGTAGCGCGGGAGACCGGTATGTGTGTCATGCCTCATATCTGCTGTCGTGATAAAAATGCCATCGCTATGCGTTCCCAACTATTAGGAGCTTATATCAATGGTATTCACAATTTCCTTGTGATCACCGGCGACCCGATCCCCTCCATGGTGCGTACTACGGTAAAGAGTGTGTTCAATTTTGACTCCGTAGGTCTCATGCAGATCCTTGCGGACATGAACGAAGAGCAGTTTGCACAGGCACCGGTAAGCTACGGCGGTGCCATCAATCAGGGCAGACGGAATCTGGAAGTGGAGATCGGCAGAGTGAAGAAGAAAATGGCGGCAGGAGCCACATTTTTCCTGACGCAGCCCATATCCACGAAGGAGAGCGCGGACAGAGTGCGCCGGATCAAAGAGGAGACCGGAGCCAGGATACTCTGTGGCATCATGCCGTTTGTGAGCCTTAAAAATGCCACATTTATGAAAAATGAGATGGCTGGCATCGATGTGACGGACGAAGTGCTGGCGAGATACCGTGCGGATATGACCAGAGAAGAGGGAGAACAGGCCGGCGTACAGTTGGCGAAGGAAGTGATCGACATGACGGAGGACTTCGCGGACGGCTATTATTTCTCTTTCCCCTTCAATCGGGTGACTATGCTGGAAAAAATACTGCATTAATGGGATGTTTTTCAAAAACCGATCAAAAAAAGCGTTAATAAATCTTGGAATCATCCGAAGTAAGTAGTATACTGTAATTAGTAGCAAAGAGCTTATGGCCAAAAGGCTGATTCAAAACAGTTAACACGGAGGTGACTGTGATGAGTATTAATATTCAGGCAAAAACGAATTATTCTTTTCTGTTTTCCAGACTGAGTTCCTCTGCATCCAATGCGCTAAGCGGCAACTGGCTGGCAGATTATGCAAGTATTAAGAACGGCAGCTACGGGAAGCTGATGAAGGCATACTATGCCAAGGACAGCGGCGATAGCAAGACCGCAGCTTCCACCATTACGAAGAAAGATACCGCGACAGATACTGCGAAGAAGGCGCTGGCGAAGGTAGAGACCACGACAGATGCTCTGAAGGAGTCCGCAGATGCATTGCTAGCGACCGGTAAAAAGGATCTGTTCACCCAGAAGGATATCACTACCAAAGATGAGAATGGTGTGGAGAGTACCACCAAGGAGTACGACACTGACGCAATCTACAGTGCGGTGAACAGCTTTGTGACAAATTACAATAGCGTGATGGCTGCTGTGGATGATGTGAGCGATACCACAGTGAACAACCGCACGGAATCTCTGGGGAATACTACCATTGCCAATAGCAAGCAGCTGGCGAAGATCGGTATCACTATGAAAAATGACGGTACCTTATCCCTGGATAAGGATGCTTTTATGAAAGCGGATATGTCTACGGTAAAGAGTCTGTTTCAGGGAAATGGTTCCTACGGCTACCGTGTATCCGCACAGAGCTCCATGATCAATTTCGCAGCAGATCATGCTTCCACCAGAAGCAGTCTGTACACCGGAAGCGCAGGATATACCGGCCTTTATAATGCAGGCAACCTGTTCAACTCTTATATGTAATATATTCGCTATTTTATATATTTTTTAAATTATTTGAAAAATAATATTGACATTTACCGACAAGTGTTGTAAGATACACTTGTTCGCAGAAATGGCGGAATTGGCAGACGCGCACGGTTCAGGTCCGTGTGGTAGTGATACCATGAGGGTTCAAGTCCCTCTTTCTGCATCACATGGCGGTGACCGAAAGGTTGCCGCCTTTGTTGTATATAGAATTTTGCTGTATCTAGTATAACAGTTTTAAATTAACTACCCCATATCACTTGCCTATTTTCCCGATA
>ERZ779880.1875-NODE-1875-length-16764-cov-4.402717_pt1 | contig 16764 bp, 14 predicted proteins | sample MGYA00511555_ERZ779880 | MGnify/ENA primary metagenome ERZ779880 (study PRJEB29588, sample SAMEA2145815) | human gut metagenome | biome: human gut; feature: human-associated habitat; material: faeces | place: Denmark | collected 2008/2010 ...
TTTTTACTAAATGGCTTTCCAACAATGTGTATTTTAGCATTTGTGCGGTGTTGCCCTAATTCCTCATTTCTCATTCCTAATTGATTGTGCCAGCTCCTAACTCCTAACTATCAATCCGGTACCACAATCCCCTTCATAAACCCTGCCGGTTTATGTTCCAGGGTCTCGAATGCGGTCTGGATCTCGCTCAATTTGAACTCGTGGGTGATCAGGGGCTTGTTCTGGAAGGTGCCGTTGTTGATGTACACCACCGCGCGGCGGAAATCTTCCGGCTCGCTTTCGGACATCGGCGGGTGAGCAACCAGAATCTTTAAGCCGCGGTCAATGGCCTTGCGGAAGTCGAACTCCTTGCAAACATCGTGGTGGCTGCTCATCAGCACAAGGCGGCTGTCGCGGCCAACTTTCAGGTAATCCTGCGCAGCGTTCAGCAACGCGGGGATGCCGGTACCTTCAATCACAAAGTCTGCCATGTGACCGCCAGTGATCTCCCGGATGCGCTCCACCACGTTCTCATTTTTGCTGTTGATGGTGGCCGTTGCGCCAAAGCTCTTGGCCATTTCCAGCTTGGCATCATCCACGTCAATGGCAATCAGCCCGGCCAGATAGTTACCGGCCAATGCCTGAATGCACCACATGCCCATGGGGCCGCAGCCCAGCACCACACCGTAATCGGCGGCCTGGGGGGCGGTGGCGCGCAACACGGTCAGGATGCACTTCTGCGGTTCGCCCAAAGCGTACTTAGGGTCAATGTTGTCAGCCAGCTTTTCGCAGCAGGCTTCTGGGGTGGCGCGGTACTCGGCAAAGCCGCCAAAGCCGCGGGCCACGGCGCTGATTTTATCCCCTACCTTGAATTTGGTGCAGCCGGGACCCAGCTTGACCACGGTACCGGCGAACTCATGTCCCAGCTTGTGGGGGTAGCCCATAAAGTTCAGGTTGCCGTCCCAGAAATTCAGTTCCCAGTTGCACAGGCCGCAGCTGGCAACCTTCATCATTACTTCGCCCGGCCCCGGTTCTTCCTCTACTTCGTGGATCCCAAAGCGATGAGGCTCCATCAAAAATGCGCGTTTGAACTTCATTGTTTTCCTCACTTTCTGTTTTGTTGTGTCATATCGTTCTTTAATTTATAACAATTTTCAAAAATAAGGCGAATAGCCGCAGGAATGAAACCAGCCTGAGCAGTCAGAAGGCGAAACTGTCTGAAAAGCACATTGTATCGCGTTCGGAAGAGCATCCAGCGTCCTCGCCTTGAATTTGCGAAGCTCTTTAGCATCCTGCATGTGAATGGCCAGCGGCTTTTCGCTGTACACGTTTTTGCCGGCTTTCAGCGCCGCCATGCTTACGGCGTCGTGCTGGTCGGGGATGGTCAGGTTCAGCACAATGTCAATGTCGGGGTCAGCCAGCAGTTCGTCCACTGTCATGGCTTTGGTACCAAACTGTTCGGCGCGGGCCTGCGCTGCCTCCATGCGCAGGTCTGCGCAGGCAACAAGCTGCAAATCACCAAACCGTTCCGTGATATTTTTTGCATACACCTCACTGATCATGCCGCAGCCGATCATGCCAATTTTACTCTGTTTCATCTTGCACAGCCTCCGTTCTATTTTGCGTTTCACGGTTTATTTGTCGTTCTGTCTGTATTATACCGTGGTGTGGCGTGCCAATCAATTCGCAGATTCCATGAAGTAAAATGACGCTTTTTATCAAATTCAATGTGAAACTTTTCATATAAACATTTTTTAGTTTACATCTTTTTTCACATTCTTTCTTGTGTTATACTGCTTATAAAGAATCTTTCGCTGATGAGGTAGAGCCATGAAAAAAGTAACCATGAAAGACGTCGCCGCAGCGGCGGGAGTATCGGTAGCGGCGGTCTCCCGCGTGATGAACGGCAGTGGGTATGTTGCGCCGGACAAGCGCGAAGCGATCCTGCAGGCCATTTCCACGGTGGGCTACCGCGCCCAGCGGGTGCCGCCCGGCCCCCAGACCCCGCTCATTGGGCTGATTTTGCGCAGTGCCAATGGCCTGCCGTATTTCTCCCAGCTATCCGAAGCACTCATGTCCGAGGCATCGGCCAAAGGGTTTAACACCATGCTGTTCTACTGCGACAGTGTGGATAACGATACCCTGCTCAAACGGCTGGAAACCTTCCAGAATTACAACATCAGCGGGCTTGTGGTGGGCGGCTTTGGACCCAACGCCCTGCGGGACGACGTGTGCATGTACCTGCGCGCCGCCAACGTGCCAGTGGTACTGTTGGAACGCTCACCGGAGTGCCGCGGCGTAAACCGCGTGCTGATCGACAACGAAAGCGGCATGTACACCGCTGCCCGCTACCTGTTGGATCAGGGGCACAAGGAAATCGTTTACCTGAACCGTGATCTGGACTCCGATGTAGAAAAAGACCGTCTGCATGGCTTTTTGCGCGCCATGCAGGCGGCCCCGGATGTAAAATATTGGGTGAACAACGGCAAAACCTCCAGCCCGCGCACTGCCTTTACGGCGCTTGAGCAGCTCAAGCAGGCTCACCCTGGTATTACCGCTGTGCTGACCTGGGGTGATATTTACGCCGCCGGTGCACTGCAATACCTGTACCAGCAAAACCTGCGTGTACCGCAGGATGTGGAGGTTGTTACCTGCGGCGATACCTTGATGCCCTACTTGGCCCCGGCCATCAGCAGTGTTGAAGTGCCCCTGCGCGAAATGGCCCGCACCGCTGTTGCCATCATCAACGACCAGCTGGCCGATGGACAGAAAGATTTTGTCAAACCCGTGACCCTGGAACCGCTGTTTACACGCAGAGGGGTTTGAAATCAGGTATGGGTGCGCTGTGCTGCCATTACTGCTCTACCATCTTTGTGTATGCGATACTGAATCACCAAAATGTTGCGAAAACATTCCGTTCCTTGTATAATATGGATATCATCGAAGGGAAAGGTGGGCTGGATCGTTGAAGTATATTTTGATGCACCGCGAATTGCCGGTTGCTGTGCTGAGCATTAACGATACCAGCGGCACAGTATACCGCGTTGAGGATGTTGTTCAGCCCGCCCATCTGCCAATAGGTTTGTTTTCTGCTGACCGCAGGGAGTTTGCAAAGAATCTGAACCTTTGGCTGGCCGGGCGTACCATTCCGGCCAGCCGTTCAGGCTTTCACCATGCGCTGGAGGCCCTGCAGATCCAGAAAAAACTACAACTATCCGCCAGTACCTTGATGATGAAGTGTTTTGCACTAAGTCTGTCCGATCAATACTGGCTCAATCCTGCAGAGCAGCCCTTGGAATGGCGCAAGGTCAACTTCTACCATAACGATTTTTCGGAGGATGTCGGCAATATCCTGTTTGGGCAGATTCCGGAGCGGGACAGCATTGATCTCGTTTCCCCCTGCAACACCTCCGACGGCTGGTTGAAGAAAAAATGGAAGATACTGAACGGCCAGCGCGTACTGGTAAAAGGCGGCAGCGGCATGGCGCAACAGGAACCGTTCAATGAGGCAGCAGCATCCTTGCTCTGCCGCAAGTTGGGAATCCCACATGTGGAGTATAGCTTGCTGTTTGAGGGTAGCCAGCCTTATTCCGTCTGCACTAATATGACGACCGACCGTCAGGATTTTGTCAGTGGTTATTATATTTTTTCTGCTTTTCCCCGCGGGGACGGCGTAAGTGCCTATGCGCATTTCCTTAACTGCTGCGAAAAACTGGGTATCCCGGATGTTACGGAACAGCTGCAGCAGATGATGATTCTGGACTATCTGATCTGCAATCAAGATCGGCATTTCGGCAATTTTGGAGCGATTCGTGACGCGGTAACGCTGGAATGGATGGGCTTTGCACCAATTTTTGACAGCGGCACCAGCTTGTGGTTTGACCAATATGCCACCAAAATCAACGCCCTGACCGATGCCCCAGCCAAACCATTCGCTGCCACACAGCAGGAACAGCTTGCGCTTGCAAAAAAGCCTGCAAACGCTGGATCTCACGGCGCTGGATGGATGCAAAGACGATGTGCTTGCTATTTTTGAACAGGCCCATTTTGGCGAACCGAACCGCGCACAGGTTTTGGCCGATGCTCTGGCCGCGCGCTGTAAATTTCTGAAAGAAGATACGCTTATTTAACAACGACCGCCTTTCCTGTGCTTTAGGTAAAGCATAAGGAAAGGCGGTTGTTGTTTATCTATAATAAAAACAGGGCCCGATGCCATTACGCATCAGGCCCTGCTCTATTTCAAATTTCTAATTACTCATTCTTAATTTTTTCTCGCCGTGCTTTCACTCGCCGCCAAAGCTCCTACTTCCTACCTCCGATAGTATTCCGCTTCCGCCCGTGCGATCTCCAAAATCCGGCTTTCGGCATAGGCAAAAAATTCCTTGAACGCAAGGCAGGAGTAGTTTTCCAGCTTGCCATCGTTCTCCACCCAGTCGCGCTTGCAGCCGCCGTGGCACAGGCTGTACCAGCGACAGTCGGCGCAGGCATCGGGTTTGCGCTCGCCCTGCTGCAAAAACAGGCGGGCTTTTTCGCTGTTGGCCAGCTCCGGGATGCTCTGCTCTCCAATGCGGCCCATCTCCCATTCGTCCAGGCAGTAAAAGTCACAGGGGTACACCGTGCCGTCGCCCTCCACCACAAAATAAGCGCCGCAGCTGCCAGAGGTGGCACAGGTGCCTGCAGGCATACCCATCGCCATGTGGATGTAATCGTCAAACAGACGCACACTGGTGTAGTCGCCGTTGACCCAGTCACGGTAGTAAACGTCAAACAGGCCGCACAGGAACTTACCGTATGCTTCCGGCGTCAGTGCCCAGGGCTGCGCACCACGCTCGCCCTCAATGGGATCCAGGCAGGCAATGAACTGCAAATGCCGGACGCCCAGTTTTTTCAGCGAAGCATAGACTTTTTGCGGGCTGCGGGCCACCGCGCGGTTGACCACGCACAGCAGGTTTACTTCTACGTCATGCTTTTGCAAAACATGCAATGCCGCGGTTACACGGTTCCAGGTGCCCTTCCCCTTGGCGTCCAGGCGGGTATTATCGTGCAGCTCCTTGGTTCCATCCAGTGAGATGCCCACCAGAACCTGGTTGGCAGCCAGAAACTCAGCCCATTCATCATTCAGCACAAGGCCGTTGGTTTGCAGCGCATAATTGATGTGCACCCTGGCCGGGCGCAGCTCGGCGGCTTTGGCCATAAAAAAGCGGAAAAAGTCCAGTCCGGCCAACGTTGGCTCACCGCCCTGGAACGAAAAACTGACCTGTGCGCCGGGTTCCGCGGCGGCAAAGGCAGAGCGAATCAATGTTTCGGCTTCGGGGCGGGTCATGCCTGCGGCGCTCTGGCCGCAGCGCACGGCGGCTTCGTCAGCATAAAAGCAGTAGCGGCAGCGCATGTTGCACTGGCTGGATGCAGGCTTGATCAAAAAGTTCAGGTTTTGCATTGTGTACCCCCCGGTGGATTTTTACAGATAAACTATACCACAAAATACTGTTTTTCCTCAAGGCTGCGGAGCATGCTTGTCGATTTTTCGACACTAATGCTCTTATTTATGGTAGTTTGGCTTTCTTCCAAAACGGTATGATGAACTTATCAAAATCAACGTACCGGAGGAGGAAAAGACGCATGAGTTCAATCTTGTTTTTCTGTGTCAGTTTTTTTGCGTCCATTGCGGGGGCGATCTGCGGCATTGGCGGCGGTGTTATCATCAAGCCGGTGCTGGATATGCTGGGCCTTGCCAGCGTGGCAACCATCAGTTTTCTTTCAGGGTGCACCGTGCTTTCCATGAGCTGCTACACCGTGGGCAAAAACATTGCCGCTGGCGATAACCGGGTGGATTTCCGCACCGGCACCCCGCTGGCCATTGGCGCCGCAGTGGGCGGCGTTGTGGGCAAACAGCTGTTCAGCACCATTGCGGGCATGTTCCCCAACCCCAACACGGTTGGCGTGGTACAGTCGATCTGCCTGGCCATTATCACCATTGGCACTTTTGTGTACACCTTGTTCAAGGCGCGCATCCAGGGCAAGCATATTACCAACCCGACATTCTGCGTTATCATTGGCCTGGTGCTGGGGCTGATGTCCAGCTTTTTGGGCATTGGCGGCGGCCCCATCAATCTGGTTGTGCTGTTCTACTTTTTCAGCATGGAAACCAAGACCGCAGCGCAGAACAGTCTGTACATCATTCTGTTCAGCCAGATCACCAGCCTGCTGACCACCCTTATCACCCACAGCGTGCCGGAATTCACCCTGCCCGCCCTGGTTTTGATGATTGCCGGCGGCATCGGCGGCGGCATTGCCGGCCGCACGCTGAACAAGCGGATGAGCAGCCGTGCCGTGGACAAGCTGTTCCTGGTATTGATGGGCATTATTATTTTGATCAGCATTTACAATGCAGTGCATTATATGGGCGTTTGAGGTTCGTTGGAAGACAGGAAGGAGGAGTTATCTCAATTAGAAATTAGGAATGAGTAATTAGGAATTTGAGATACGGCAGGGCCCGGTGCGTGGTTGTACTGGGCCCTGTGTTCGTTATTTTCAATATCGGGTTCTTTGCTTTTTATGTCAGGCAGACAGTAAAACAGCTGTCATGGCCAGGGGGTACGGTTCTGCTGCCGCCGTGCAGGGGCGCAATTTTTTGCGTTATAAACAAGGCTCTGCCTGTTGCTGACTTTTATGCTGATGTCTATGACATCACCAACCATTTCGGCGGTCCAATCTGTTAAAAACACAAAAAGCATATGCCGTTCAGCATATGCTTTTTGCTGTTCTTATACTATAGCCTTTTTTCACACCTCTTCGTTCTCATAGGCAACCCCATCTGGCAGGGTATAGTGCAGGTGCAAAGCATTCTCTTCATCTCTCTTCCACTCCACATGGATCATGCCGCGCGGCGTGATGACATCGCCGCTTGCTTCACGGAGCGTACCCACCTGGGGTTCGATGCGCACTTTTGGGAAGCCGGGAGCCGCTGGGCGAACGCCAAGGATCACTGCAGGCAGTTCATAACAGAGCAATGCCCCCCACGCATGGCAGTCCGAACGGGTATCTGTGTCATTCTCCACGCAGGTCGTCAGGTGATTCTCTACCATCTGGCGCCATATTTCCCACAGGTCATCTGTCTTTTCGTACCAGCCGCAGCGTTCCAGCGCGCGGAACAGGTAAAAATGAACGCAACAGAAGCCTGCGGAACTTCCGGGTTCCCCACAACGGTTTCCAGCATCTGCTTTCCCTCTGCCGGTTCAACAATACCAGTCAGAACGGCAAATACCTGGCAGTGTACCGAATATTCTTCAATGCCGGGCCCATCCTGAACCAGTGTTGTGCCCTGATACTGCCCCAAGCAATGGGTACGGATTGCATCCGAAAGTGCTCCTGCCCGCTGCCGGTACTCCGCAGCGGTATCGGTTCTGCCTGCAAATTCAGCCAGCTCAGCAGTTTTTTGCAGGCCATCCAGGTAAAGTAGGCTTTCCATTGTAACCGAACCGCTACCCTTTCCGGTTGCAGCCGGTACACCGGAATCCCACACACCAGCCCAGTCAATAAACGACCAATAGCGGTGACACATGATCGGGCCGCCACTTTTCCCCACAGGGCCCTGTTCCGAAAGATTCCTGTCAAAAAATCCAAGGATACCGTCAATGGCTGGCAGATGGCGCTTAGCTAGCGCTTTATCGCCAAAATACATCATATGGTCGTGGACCACCAGCAAATAATAAATGGAAAAAGCCGGGATCACATTACTCTTGACGGTGGGGGCATCTGCGTTGATTAAGCCATCTGGCCGCTGTGAGCGGCGGAATGCTTCCATTGCCTGCCGTGCCAAACGGTCATCTGCGCTGATGGCATCTGCCATTGCAATGTTAAAAATCAGCTTAGGTGCTGCATCCGGGCAGTTTCCACCCCGCAAAAAATTCTGTGGCATGGACATTTTCCTGCGCGTGGATCGGCGCAGGGCGGCCCGCTTCCCCTACAATGGCAATTTCACGGTTTATGGTGCATTTCTAGCCGTTTTTTCCCGGCAAAGGAAGGGTTATCAGCCGTGCAGTCCTCAATGTACAGGCAGGGGGTATTGGTGCGGTACAGGGAATCATTCTGGCTTGCCGCAAAGCGCAGCACCTCAACCGTCACAACGTTTGCCCCCGGCACAAGGTAGGGCGCAGCGTTGGCAGTATCAACAAACCATTCTTTCTGATCCAGGGGCTTCTGTGGCCCCTCCTGAACAAACTTCCCGTTTATATACAGCTTATAGCGGGAATCCGCGGTGATCTTGATTTCTTTTTTGGCGGGCAATGCGTCGTCCACCATCATTTCCTTGCGGAAATATACAATGCGGGCATCGCTGTCATCTTCCGGTATCCAATTTGGCAGCCAGATCCAGTTTGTCCGCAAACGGTTCATATCCATGGCGGTTCTCCTTTTTGGGTTACAGCGCTGCCGTCAGGCTCTGTTTATAGCAATTTTCAAAATTAAAGCGCATATCCGCAGAAGCGGAACCAGCCGGAACAATCAGAGACAGTAACAGCGTGGAAAGTATTCTGAATCGCATTTGGAAGGGCATCCAGCGTCCTCGCCTTGAATTTACGAAGGAAAGACTTCACCGTCGACCAGAGCTTTTCAATAGGATTCAGATCAGGACTATATGGTGGAAGATAAATGTATCGAACACTGGAGCTGTCCAGCAGATTTCTCACTGCCTTTGCATGGTGCGACTTCATATTATCCATTATGAGAACAGAATTTCCGTTCAGATGAGGCAGCAAATCAGTTTCCAGATACCGCTTAAACCTCTCCACAGTTGTTCCGCCTGAGAAAGTCGTATAGCGTAGTGTCCCATCCAACTGAATCGATGACAGAATGGTCGTGTTCTTGGGCTTGGAAAGTGGTGCGGAATCAGCAGCTCTGCTTTCTCCAAGCGAATAGGCATACCGCCTTGTCATATCCGTATTGCATCCGCTTTCATCCAGAAGTACAAGGTCACTTGCCTTGAATCCAGATATAAGGCCGTTCCAGTCTTTTCTCTTCTGCGCCACATCGGGGACGCTCCTGTTCACTGGCATGAAGAGACTTTTTCTTGCGGTGATATCCTGCCTGTTGAAGAAAGCGCCAGACAGTATCAATGCTGACAGGCAATTTCAACGTTCCAATGATTTCCAGACATGTGATATCCGGCTGTTTTTCCAGAAGCGAAAGGATGTGCTGATGATCTGCATCCGACAATTTTGGCTTCTTTCCACGGAGATTCGTTTGAGTTTCGTAGCTGCCTGTTTCGTTCCGACGCTTCAGCAAACGATATATCGAACAGGTGTTTACAGAAAAGCACTTTGCCAGTTCTTTTACGCTAACGCCTTTGTCGTATGCTTCCAGAATCAATTTTCGAGCTTCATTGTGCAGCATAGTTCTCACCTTCTTTGCCTCTGTTATACCTCTTTTTGCTCAAAAGTTAAAATACTGTGCTGTATTATTGAAAATTGCGATAAAAGGTATGAAAAGAATTGAAATAATGGAAAATGTGTGATAAAATCATTAAAAAAAGAAAATATACTGTAAATGTCAATTTTGCGTACAATAAAAGGAAAAATAACAAATGATAACGCTGCTGGAGGATGACCTATGAAAAAACAAAAGCATAACACAAATCCCAAAGCTGCGCTGTGTGTGTTTGCAGGAATTACCTGCGGAGCAGCACTTGTTCTGTCTCCACTGCAAATACATGCGGCAGAAAGTACTGCTCTGCCTGTAACAAGTACTGCAGAGCAGCAGAATGATGTAATTGCTTCAGGTGAGAAAAACTATATCAGTTGGACATTGACTGCTGACGGAACACTGACAGTTACGGGTTACGGTCAGGGAACAATGAATGACTATGACCAAAATGAAACATATGCACCTTGGAACGATTATGGCCCACAGGTAAAGAAAATCATCATTGGACAGGGCGTAACTTCTGTGGGAAAACATGCGTTTTATAACTGCAAAAATGCCACAGAAATTGAAATTGGAAATTCAGTAAAGAAAATTGCGAGTTGTGCATTCGGATCAACTTTTACAAGCGTAACGATTCCGGCAAGCGTTACAAGCATTGACAAGTATGCGTTTACATCTGCTGCAGCATCGCAGGGATACTATGTAGACCCGCAAAATCAATACTACAGCAATGATGAGAAAGGTGTATTATTTGACAAAAACAAGACCCAACTGCAGCATGCACCACTGAATTTGAACGGCAAATATGTAGTACCAGACACAGTAACAACTCTAGTGGACTATTGTTTTGATGGATGTGATAAGCTGACAGAATTGGAAGTTGGAAACTCGGTAACTGCAATTCAAACAAGCGCATTTGGAACATGCACACATATGAAGACGCTAACGATTGGAAATGGAGTGCAGGATGTAGGTAATCTCTTTTCAAGGTGCAACCTTCCGGAACTTGAGACATTGAATCTGGGAAGTGGATTTACTAAAATAGAATATTTGCATAACCTACCGTCAGTAATGAATATAAATGTCTCAGCAAGCAATACATCATATACATCAGTAGATGGAATTCTGTACAGCAAAGATAAGACAATTTTGGAGAAGTTTCCGTGCGGAAGAATAGGAACGTTTCAAATACCTGAAGGGGTGACTTGTGTTAGAGGGTTCGCAAATTGTAAAATAGAAAATCTCGTTATCCCAGAAGGGATAACGAGATTGGAAAAATTTTCTGGCTGCAAGAATTTGACAGAACTGCAAATTCCTGATAGTGTTACAGAGTTGGGCAGTGCTTCGTTTGAAAATTGCACGAACTTGGAAAAAGTAAAACTTTCAAACAAAATTAAAAAGCTCGATCAATTTTCGTTTAACGGATGCAGTAAATTGAAAGAAGTGATTTTACCGGAAAAGCTGGAAACAATTGAACAGTATGCGTTCGAAGATTGTGTGAGTCTGACCGAAATAACGCTTCCGAAGAAATTGAATAGCTTGGAACGGGGAACTTTTTCTGGATGCACAACACTTTCCAAAGTTACTTTTACAGGTTCGGCTCCTTACATTGATGAATCGGCGTTTGAAAATGTTTCGGCAGTTTGCTATTATCCCAAAAATAATTTGTCGTGGACAGAGGATAAAATGGCAAATTATAGGGGAAACCTTACATGGCTATCCTATGAAGTAAACGAATTTGAAGGAGAAGAACATACATACACGGTTCCGGATACAAACGCAACGCTGGCATACCAGATTGACGAAAATACATCAACAGCAATTATTACAAAATGCAATATTGATGCAACGGGAATGCTGACAATTCCGGACGCTATTGACGGTTATCGGGTTGTAGAAATCGGGGCAGAAGCTTTTAAAGAATGTGTTGGCCTTGAAGATGTAACGATTCCGCAGACGGTTACCAAGATCGGAGAAAAAGCCTTTATAGGGTGCAAAAAACTTGCACATATAACCATACCGGAGGGGATTACAGAAATAAAAGCATACACATTCTCAGGGTGTGGACTAACATCGTTGGAGTTCCCAGAAAGTCTGGTTGAAATTGGTGATTATGCGTTCCAAAATTTAAAGATGCAGGAACTGACCATCCCGGAACATATAAAAGTCTTTGGCAAGGGAATATTCGCAAATAGTGCGTTGAGAGATGTGGTACTTCCGGATAACCTTTCCAATATACCAGACAATACATTCGAAAACAATTATTATCTTCACAATGTTAAACTTCCACAGTCGTTGGTGACGATAGGTGATGCAGCTTTTGCACAATGTTATGAGTTGTATAGCATGGAACTTCCAGAAGGAGTAACAAGTATAGGCAACTCGGCTTTTTCAGGGTGTGGAGAATTTTACAGTTATAGTGGCCTTTATAGTGCAAATCATTTTACGTCAATAACATTGCCGAGTACACTTCGATATATTGGTGCAAGTGCATTCTTTAGATGTGAAGCGTTAACAAGTATTGCTATTCCGGATAAAGTAGAGAAGATTTCTTCATCTGCATTTGCTTACTGCTATAGTTTGAGGACGGTTATACTTCCTACAGGGGTTACCAGCATTGATAAAGGTGCGTTTGCTCAATGTGCAGACAGAGTGTCAGGCGTAACAATTACATTTAGATGGAATGTACCTCAAATTGACACAGAAGCATTTAGATCAATAAAAAATGGTACAGCCTATTATCCAAGCAACAATCCGGACTGGACAAGCAGCATGCTGCAGCAGTATGGGGCCAAAAAGTTGGAATGGGTTGCACAGGAAATGGAAAAGCCGGAAGGTGCAGGCGGCGGATCCGGCGGTAATCCCGGCGGTGACGAGGGCGACGATTCGGGTGAAACCGGCGGCAACAGCAAACCGATCAATGTCAATGTGAACAATGGAACTTCTCAGGCAGGGGAAAGCGGCGCTTCGCTTACACCGCCGGAAAAAGGCTGGACTACGGGAAGCAATACGTTCAGTGTCAGCAGCGGTTCGCCTTGTATGGTGGCAGTCAGCAAGGATGGCGGCCAAAGCTATGAGCGACTGCCCGCAACAGCTAACGAGGACGGAAGCTACAGCTTTACAGCAGAAGATATGACACAGGATTCTACGCTGGCAATTGTACTGCTTGGAGATATTAACGGCGATGGGAAGGTTACAGCCGCAGATGCAACCAAGGGCAGTGCGGCAGTGCTGAACAAAGTTGAGCTGGAACCTTTGCAAAAGTTGGCGGCAGATACCAACAATGACGGTAAACTCACAACAGCGGATATTACCCGGCTGAGAGCAGCTGTCCTTGGCAATACTTCGCTGCAGTGGCAATAAAATTTGATACAAATAAAAGATTGGAGATTAAAAATGAGAAACAAAGTACAAAGGGCATTTAGCCTATTATTGGCGATGGCATTAACAGTTGCGTTTTCGTTGCCGACATTTGCAGCCGATGAAACAAACACTCTGGGCGTCTTGTATTCGGCAGTTCTGAACAATGAAACCTTAAATGTGAGTGATCAGGATCAGACGGTTCAGATGACATTGAAAACAAATAAAGCCGTTACTTTGGATGGTATGGGGCTGACGATTGTATATGATGCTCCCATTGAGCTGGTAAAAATCGAAGGCGGGGACAAGATTGATATTAAAGCCTCCAATTATAATATGGCCAACGGTAAGGTAAGCTGGTCTAGTGATGATGCCGAAAACTTGAATGACATTACGGAACTGCTCAAAGTTACTTTTAAAGTTCCGGCAGGAACAGAAGCTGGCTCCTATCGTGTTGGCGTTAAGGAACTGGAATTGACAAAGGATTATGGTACTATATGGGAGCCCGAAGCTTCTGCGGCTGCAACGCTTACTGTTGTGGGCGATGTACACACGGAAGGTTATACAGCAGGGTTGAATACACTGAATAAAGAGATTCATGTTGATGAAACAGTAGATGTGAACATTGGTGTATCCAATCCCGATGCTGCAACCTTTGCAGCCGGTGAAGTTAAGGTTCAATTCGATGTGGATAAGCTGACCTTCAACCGTGATGAATCCGTGGTCGGAAATGCAACCGTTAAAGAAGAAAATGGGATTATTACACTGGAAGATTACGGTGAAAATAAAAACTTTGGTACAGGCGTGTATACCCTGAATTTTACAGCCAAAGCGGACGGAGACGCAGCAATTACGCTGCTGTCGGCTGCATTTGTTAACAAAGAAAATGCAGCAAAGAGCGACTTGATCGCAGCAGCGTTGAATCCGAATGTATTATCGATTAGTGTTAAGAAAAAAGTATATAATGTTACTTTGCCGGAAATCTTTACAGGCAGTGCAACTGTAGAAGATGGCAGTGATTACACGTTCGCAAAATCTGCCGACAGCGCAAATTATGACTATAGCACTGTAAGTGCAACGGTTAATGGCGTAGAGGCTGAAGTTGTCGCTAACGAAGACGGAACATATACCATTGCCAATGTGACTGGTGAAGTTGTTGTTACAGGTACCAGAACGGCGAAGGTTTACAATGTGACTTTTGCAGGCAATGCGGCAGAAGATGTTGTGGGTGCAGCAAACAAAGCAACTTACAATGAGGATTACCAATTTACGATTCCCGCCGCCAAGGGCTGGGCTTATAAATTGGAAAGCATTGTGATTGGCGGAAAGAGCTACAGCGGATATTCTGTTGCGGATTCTGTATGCACAATTCCCGGTGCTGCTATTACGGGTGATATCGAAATTACTGTAACGAAGAGCGAAACGATTGTAAGTGTAACTGTAGAAGGTACTGGCGCCGGTGCAGCGGAAGGATACGATTCGGAAGCTAAGGTTGGTGAAGATTACGTTCTGACGATTACACCGGAAGCGGGATATACTTATACTGTTACCGCTACAATGGGCGGCAGTACTGTTGAAGTAATTAATAATGGTGATAATACTTATACAGTGAAAAAGGTGACGGCGGCACTGGTATTTACAGTAAACCATAATGCAATTCTGGATGGTGTCGCAGTTGAAGATTACCTGACACTGAACGGTACTAAAATGTGGCTTGTAAAAAATAATACAACGCTGGCAGAAGGAAAGGTTTCGAGCTATGCAGGAAAACCGATGTTCTGGTCTGAACAGTACCAGACATACTGCTACCTTGTAATTGCTGAGACCTTGAGCGATGAGGAAGCCAAAGCGGAAATCGGCATTATGGATGGCGAAAAAGTGATTATCGATAACGGCAATAACATGGACGTGAATGGGACGGGCATCCTGGATGCAAGTGATGCACAGCTGGTTTATAATATGTACAATGCCGTTTATAATGAATTCACAAGTGATGTGACAATGGAAAAATTCCTCCGTGCAGATGCAAACGGTGACAATAAAGTTGACGTAAAAGATGCCGAGGTGATTATTAATAAGATTCTCTCCGGTAAAGCCAATTAAAACTGCTGAACTTTATTAAGTAGGATATGGTTAAATTGCAAATAAAAGACGGCGATATATTCAGAAAAAAGTGTACAGCAATATTAGCATCACTGCTGTTGATTATGATATGCTTGATTCCGGTTCATGCTGAGGAAATACAGACAGAGAACCCAAGTTTTGAATTTGAGCTGACAGCTAACGGAGAAGAGAGCATTGAAGCTACAACGGGCGATATCATAACGGTTGTTCTAAAATTAAAGCGTACAGACCAGAATGTGCCCTATACAATGTATGCGGTGCAAGATGAAATACAGTACGATAGCAATTTCTTTGAGCTTGTCCAAGATGGAACAACCCTGAAGCAAGGTATTACATCAGCGGATATTGCCGGCACAGACGCATCACGAGAATTCTACATGAACTTCCTTTCCATGAGCGGGGGTTCGCAGTGGAATGCAACCGAACAGCTGGGCACCATACAGTTGCGAGTGATTGGAGAGAACGGCGCTGCAAAAATTGTTAGCAATGACTTTCTGGTATCACAAAAGGACGGATATGGTGGCTATCCATGTGAAGCCAATGAAGTGACAGTAGTGGTTTCTACGGAATGCACCGTCAAGTTTGAATCACGCGGCGGAGATGAAATTCCAAGCCAGCAGGTTCAGTATGGAGAAAAAGTTGCTGAACCACAAAGTCCGAGCAGAGAAGGTTATCTGTTTCAAGGCTGGTACTCTGACATTGACTTGAAAGAGCAATGGGATTTTAAGGATGATGTGGTGAAAAAGAACATGACTTTGTACGGATCATGGAAACAAGGAAATTTGGATGAAGCCGAAACGGATGAGCAACCACAAAAGAAGAGTGGAGCGTGGATTATAATACCGCTTTTAGTAGTTGCTATATTCCTCTTGTTCCTGCTGTTGATTAGAAGAAAATCAAGAAAGAACGATAATATAAGGTAAAGCGCTGAAAAAGCCTCTCATGCAGGAAATAATGTTCTTACATGGGAGGCTTTTGTTATGCTATGCACACGACATGGGAAGTGCTAAAGTGACGAAAGGTGATTAAATATCCATATAAGCAGTACAGTCTGCTGAACCGCATCTACCGCATGGTGGACCAGAGCGCCGGCCGCCTGCTGATCGTGGACGAAAATACTTACGCGGATCTGCTGCTGGGCACCGGCAGCGCTTCCATCCAGAACCAATTCCAGTTTTCGGCACTGTTGCAGCAGTTGGACCAGCTGATGCGCACAGGCACTGCGGATACTGTATGCACCATGATGCAGACAACATTTTTTGATGCTGCCGAACCGCCCTAACTGGACAGCGAACAGCAGCTGCTGCTCTTCACCCTGCTGCTGAACGTGCGGCGGGAAATTTTTGCCGAACAGCTGGGAGAAGAGCCCGCCCGCGATACGGCCTGCTTTGACCTGTTTAACGCCTACCTGCGCAGCGGTGCCGCTACCCAGCTGGAAATGCTGCACCGCTTTACCGACCTGTGCGCCGAAACCTGCCGCCAGCGCGAGGAAAACGAAACCCACAGCACCCAGGCCATCATCAAGCGGATCAACCGTTATATTGAGGACAACGTGGAAAACTAGGACCTTTCCCTGACTGCCCTTGCCCGCATGACCGGCTTCAACCCGTCGTATCTGTCCCGCTTTTACCGCATCAATACCGGCAAAAAGCTTTCCGACCAGATCGACGAGGCCAAATTGCAGCACGCGAAGAAATTGATCGCCCAGGGGGAACTGGTCAAAAATGTGGCCGAACGTACCGGTTTTGCCTCGCCGTCGGCGTTCATCCTGTTCTTCAAACGCAACACTGGGGTAACGCCGAGGCAGTATTTTGAGAGCGAAAATAAAAGTTAGGGCAATACCGCATAATTCTAAGTGCCGATACGGCGAGCGAGGTGCGG
>ERZ779880.1889-NODE-1889-length-16671-cov-3.804405_pt1 | contig 16671 bp, 20 predicted proteins | sample MGYA00511555_ERZ779880 | MGnify/ENA primary metagenome ERZ779880 (study PRJEB29588, sample SAMEA2145815) | human gut metagenome | biome: human gut; feature: human-associated habitat; material: faeces | place: Denmark | collected 2008/2010 ...
TAGGCAGCACGGTCAAAGTCTCTGGCGCAAAGTATGCCACCGGCCAGACGATCCCCGGCTGGGTCAAATCCACCACACATAAAGTCTCGGAGATCAACGGCGACCGGGCGCTGCTTGGCCGCGACGGTGGGATTTGCAGCTGGGTTTATCTCCGTGATCTTACGCTGGTATCAGGCGGGGCGGCAAAACCCGTGGAAGCAGGCTGCACGGTCACGGTCAACAAGGGTGCAGTATACGGCGGCCTGACCTCCGCGCGGGGTAGTAAGGTGCCTGCCGCTCAGCTGGCCCCCAAAAAACATACGGTCAGCAAAATCCAGGCGAATAAAGGCGTCCGGGAGGCGCTGCTCAAGGAGATTACCTCCTGGGTGGCGGTATCCTCCCTGACGCGCGTGTAAGGATGGTGGAGCGATGGAGCCGGTAGATAAGGCGGTTTGCGAGGCAAAGTGCAAGGTAATGGATGAGCGTTTTGCCCGCGACCTGAAGGATATCGATAACTGCAAAACCCGCCTGCAAAAGATCGAGGAGCTGACGATCCAGATGGCGGAGCTGGTGAAAGCCAGTCAGGAGGCAAACCAAAAGGCGCTGGACGATCATAATGATCGGCTAACGGCGCTTGAACACCGCCCGTCCATGTGGTGGGATAAGCTGCTGTCGGCTGGGATCTCCGCAGGTGTGGCGGCGTTAATCAGTCTGATCGCATCCGTGATTGTGAGGTGATAGGATGCTGGTATCAATCCCGATCATGATTATCACAGCGGTCACCTGGCTGCTGTCCAAGCTGATCTGACAAACGCAAAAGCCCTCCGTCGAGTGGCGGAGGGCAGAAAGGAAGCCCGTCATGGAAAAAGAATCCGGAGATTATCGGATAATCGAAGAAGATATAGTATAAATTTTGGAGGTACGTATCATGAATTTTGGAAAAGCAATTGAGGCAATAAAATTGGGTAAAAAAGCAGCCCGTAAAGGCTGGAATGGCAAGAATCAGTACATCCAGTTAGCTACCGGAATTTCCTACAAATCTATGTCTGGGGAAATTGTGAATTGCGAGCACGAAGCAATCGGAAATAAGGCGATTGTCTTTGTCGGAACAAGCGGTGTGCAAATGGGGTGGCTTGCATCCCAGGCTGATATGCTTGCCGACGATTGGATGATCGTAGATTGATTTTAAAAGCCCTCCGCTACTCAACGGAGGGCAAATTAAAATTGGAGGTCGATTATGAAATACCGTAAAAAGCCCGTCGTGATTAACGCTTGGCCTTGGAACTCGGTGGCTCCTGTTGGGATGTATCCTGATTGGCTAAAAGCTGCATTGGGAGATAAAAAAGTCGAAGTTGTTATTGATGACGATGAAGCTTACTTGTTAATCCACACCTTGGAGGGTGATCACTTTGCCTTGCCCGGCGATTATATCATCCAGGGCGTAGCAGGGGAACTGTATCCCTGCAAACCGGAAATCTTTGCCCGGACGTATGAGCCGGTAGAATAATTTTGGAGGAATACATATGCTGAAAAACATCAACTGGAAAGTCAGAATCAAGAACCCCACCTTCTGGGCGCAGATCGTTGTTGCCATCATCAGCCCGATCCTAGTGGGCCTGGGCGCGCAGTGGCAGGATATGACGACCTGGGCGGCGCTGTGGGATGCCTTGTGCAATGCGGTGAGCAACCCCGTGATCGTGGTGTCGGTCATTGGCTCTGTTTGGGCCTGCATTACGGACCCCACCACCAAGGGGACGGGGGATAGCGAGCTGGCCATGAGCTATACTGCGCCGAAAACGGACGTGGATAAAAAAACCGAATAGACAAAGTGCCCTTGACTCTTTGTGAGATCAAGGGCATTTTTTGTTTTCTTGAATCATGTGCTACTGAGCTCGCTTGGAGATTTCATAGCGTTCTTTTAGCTCATTATGCCAATTATATGGCACAATATTATCTTTCTGCAAACGGCCCAACACAATACACGGCGATATTCCTATTTCTTTTGCAAAAGAAGTAATTTCATATACGGAGGTACGGCCTTGTTTAACAAAATTCTCATAGTCTACAGGTGGTATTAAAATATTTTGTGCGTACCGATCTGCTAATCGTTCCATATTTTCTGAAGTTCCATCAATTTCAAAGACATGGCCTTCAAGGACATGGCATAATTCGTGAAACAGACTAAACCAAAACCTATCCGCGTCTTTTCCTCTTACAGTTAATCCAATCACAATTCGGTTACCATCTAAAAAAGATGCTCCGTGTAAAAAAGAACCCCCGATATGAGGAAGAAACACAATTGCAATTCCACAATCTGCAAGGATCTTGCGTAATTGATTGCAAAAATAGTCTGGCGGCTTAACTGTTAAAGAACGTATTTGTGGAATTACTTTTTTTAATCCTTCAATGTTAATGGAAGAAACGTTTATATTCCTCGCCTCTAAACGCGCCTTCTGTGACCACGCTGCTAAAGCGTAGTCACTTGATGCGTTTTCTCCCATCTTTCGATACGCAATACCAGGAATTCGTAAATTTTCGAGAAGGCTCAGTCGTGCCACCTCAAAAAATGCCCTCAGGTTTATTACCTTTTCTTCAATCTTTCGTGTCGCTTCCACCCATTCTAGGCTTGCCATTTTGGAATAGGGAAATTTTTTAGCAATTTCTTTCTCACATTCCAATTCTTCTTCATCTTTAATCCGTGCTTTTTTCTCACGATACTGCGCCTCTAGATTGCTCCAAAAGCTTGCAGGCAAGCCCAGAACCGACTCAAGACGTAGAGCAACATCTGGAGTAAGCTCGACCTTTCCATTAATCAAATGGCTAATATGCTTTTCAGTCATCCCCATTCTCTGAGCAAAGTCCTTCTGCTTCATTCCACGATAATCCAATTGTTCCCGGATTGTTTCTCCCGGTGGAATAGCAATCATATTTTTTCCACGAAGCATTAAGACACCCTCCTTTACCAACGCCAACCCACTAATGATAGTCTTCTATTGAAACTATTTTGACAAGTTGGAGTCTTTCTTCTCGCTTTTCAAATACTAGTCTATGCGGATGGACTAAATCCATTGCATACTCACCATCTCGATTTCCTTTTAAAGGATGGCATCGGCCTACAGAATATTGAAGCAATGTTTCTACGGAATCAGCAGCCGTAATCTCTTGAATTCTAAGGTGTATTTTATCGGCCATAGTTTGCCCATATGATTGTCTTGCCGTACCATAGTCTGTACATATTTTTTTAAGCCGATTCGTTTTATACAAGATGTCCAGTTCTCTCACCCCTAATTTACCCATTAGGTAATTTTTATTATATACTACAGATGTAAAAAAATCAATACAAAATTTACCCATATGGTAAATTAATAATCTGTAAGCGGATAAAATAGGAATGACAATTCCCGTAACGTCCTCTGCAACATCAAGGTTTTCCACGTCATACCCTTCGTCAAGGAGGAGACGGAGAGCTGCTAATCGATGAGAGCCGGTAATCAGCATTTCGCCATAAACTAGGATCGGGCAACCTACAAACCCGTTTTTTTTGATCGATTCTGCAATTTTATATACTTTGCTTGGATCCACATCATTAATTGGCTGATAGCACGAAATCCTATTGTATGTCATTTTTGTTTCCTCCTTAGCTCTTATCTTGTCTATATTATATCTCAAACGATTGATTTTGTCAATGTTTTTTGATATATAAAATCAATTAAATATGATACAAATATTAACTATAATAATTGTGCAATATGTCAATAGTAGTTGACAGGATACACGGCAAGCGATATAATATAAATAGATAGGAGGGATTGGGATGGACATCCGCAAAGGATTTAAAAGGATGCAACTGGAAAAGGATATGACGCAAACGCAAGTAGGCGCAAAATTAGGGATGTCAGGATCAAACGCAAGCAGATTTTTTTTGCGAAAGGATTTTAGGCTATATGAGGATATCGTCCGTGTTGCTGATGCAATGGGGTATGACGTAAAGCTCTGTTTTGTGGATAGAGAGACAGGCAAAGAGATCGAGTGTGATTGATTCTTTTTTTGTCGCGCGCGGCGCGTGGATTGAAATGGGTGAAGGTCTGGGGCTGAAAGATATTGGACACTCCAACGCGCGTAAAAAAAGCCCCTCTGTGGCATACTGCATATGAGGTGATCTTTATGGCAGTATCCCATAGAGGGGCAATATCTTTTGGCCTTGTGCATATCCCTGTTGGATTGTACACGGCCACTCAGGACAATGATATCCATTTTAATCAGCTCTGCAAGGATGACCATAGCCGCGTCCGTTACAAAAAAGTGTGTGCAAGCTGCGGCAAAGAGGTCAAAAATACTGATATCGTCAAGGGGTTTGAGTACGGCGATGGGAAATATGTCGTTGTAACTGACGAGGATTTTGAAAAAATCAAAACCGAAAAGGATAAAAGCATCCAGATCATGCAATTTGCAGACTTGTCCACGATCAGGCCGATCTACTATGACAAAACGTATCACGCTCTGCCGGAGATGGGCGGCGAAAAAGCGTTTGAGCTGCTGCGCCGCGCCATGCACGACGAGCAGAAGGTAGCCGTTGCAAAAACGGTGATGGGAAACAAGGAGACGCTGCTCGCCTTGATCCCCACAGATGACGGCATACTAATCGAGACCATGTTTTTTGCGGACGAAATTAAGGATAAGCCCAAAGATGTGCCGCGCCCCGATGTGAGCGAGGCGGAGTTGTCGATGGCAAAGCAGTTGATCGGCACGATGGTAAAACAATTTGATCCTGCCACGTACAAGGATGAGTATCAGGAGCGGCTAAAAGCGCTGATCGAACAGAAAATTGCAGGAAAAGAAATTGTCGCCCCAGCCCCCGAAAACGAGGGTAACATTATCAGCCTAGAGGAGGCGTTACTAGCCTCCCTCAACCAAAACAAGCCCAAAAAGCCGCGCAAGAGCAGGGGCGCGTGATGGATTTGTTTGAGCAAAAAAATATCCGCCCCATGCTGATAGGGGCGGACGGTGAACCATTTGACAGTCCTGATTATATCTATGAGCTAAAGCTCGACGGGGAGAGATGTATCGCCTATCTCGACCCCAAAGAGGGGACGGAACTGCGTAACAAGCGCAATGTAAAAATGCTCCCAAAAGTGCCGGAACTGGGTGATTTGCATAAGCAGGCCAAAAAACGCTGCATCCTGGACGGAGAGTTGTTGATCCTCAAAGACGGCAAGCCGAATTTTGCCGAAATCCAGCGGCGCAGCCTCATGAGCAACCAGTTTAAAATACGGCTGGCGGCGCGTCAGTTCCCAGCGACCTTTGTCGCGTTTGACTGCCTCTATCTTGATGGGGAGGATATAACAATCCGCAAACTCACTGATCGCAAAGACGCTTTGCATAATACAGTCAATGAGGGCGGCAGAATGGCGCTTTCCCGCGTCGTGGTGGGGCGAGGCGTAGATTTTTACCGTCTCGCGGAAAAACATGATTTAGAGGGCATCGTAGCCAAACGCAAGGATAGTATCTACATCCAGGATAAACGCACAAAAGACTGGATTAAAATAAAAAATTTGAAAGATGATGATTTTGTGGTTTGCGGCTATATCCACAAAGATAATCACATGACCAGTATCATTTTGGGTCAGTACCAGGATGGAGAGCTCATCTACAAGGGTCATGTGACGCTTGGTGTAGGAGGTAAGCCCTTCGCACGGATCGCGGAGCAGCCAGAATTAAGCGTGCCACCCTTCCCGGTGCCGGCCGGAAATGAAAACGCTATTTGGCTACGCCCCGAACTGGTCTGCACGGTCAAATTCATGGAACGGACGGCGAGCGGAGGAATGAGACAGCCAGTGTTTAAGGGCCTGCGAGATGACAAAAAAGCGGAAGAATGCCGGGTATCGGAGTGATACCCGGCATTGCTATTTAGTTTGGGTGGGCTTCGCCAAAATATTTCATAAGAGCATTTTGTAGTTCGCCTGAGTAATTAACGCCAGCTTCGTCCGCTCGCGCAGCCATCCACGCAGGAATGGTAACTGTCTTTTTTACCGCGCGATTGTTGAGCTTTGCACGGATGGGCGGCATGCATACATCAATCATAGCAGGGATGTCATCATCCCCTAATTCAATGTTTTTTAGGGATGATGGGGCAGGAATTGGTTCCCCGTCCTGCTCCATACCCCATAGGTGGAGGCCGAGTGCTTCCCGCGCGTTTTTTAGCGCCTCATCCTCCGTATCGGCACAAGGAAGGCATCCGGGAAGATCGGGAAATGAAATCGAAATACCATCATCGGCAAAGTGAAGCACTGCGATAAACCGGTAACTGTCTTTATAGATTTTTGACATTATTATCACTCCTCATTTATTTAGGGTGCGAGACGAGGGAAAGATCATGGTAGTTTAATCCCCGCCTGCACCTCAATGCTTTTAAGCGTTTTTATCGGTATATCTTTTTTAGGGTGGGTTATGGTAACACGGCCTTTTTTGCTTGGATGCTTAAATTGGTGATGATCTCCGACGCATCCGACCTCGTACCAACCATCAGCTTTTAATATTTTAATGACTTCGCGCGAACTGTAGCCTTTCACATCATCTCCTCCTTACAATGCTATTATAACACGTATAATAATACGTGTCAATTAAATAATTTAAAATAATTGTTACCAGGCGTTTTGACGTGCATTCTGACTTGCATAAATTCGAAAATAATCGAAATAATTCGCATTAAATCGGTATTCGATAAAAATAAAAACCACGTAGAAAAGGCCGTTGACCTTATAACTACGTGGTTTTTTAGTATTTATATTATTGTTGTATCGTTTTATTGCACCCGCGTGGGGTGCGACAGCAAAAGTTTATAAAATAATATGCAAAAAGAAATAGAATATATCAAAACTCGTCTCAGATCATTTTTTTGATGCCTTTCATGAACAAAATTGTTCCATTTAATACTTATAGATGCTTTTTACTGGTGCGAATCTTCTTCTGCTTTTCTGTTCGCTTTTGGTTCGCACCGCGTTGCGAAGGGCTATTTTTTTAAATAATCAATGGTTCTGTGACGTCAAAGGACGGCTTCGCCCCCACATGTTTCACCTTGGTCTTATAGTTGTTGCCGAGATAATAGAAACGCAGGCTGTCTGTTTCCGGATCGATGATCTGCTCCAGCTTATGTTCCACTTCACGGCAGATCGCTGCATCTAAATGGCATTCAAAAACAGAATTTTGGACGCGTTGGCCATAATTAACACACTGCTTGGCAACCTTCCGGAGCCGCTTCTTTCCGGCGGTTGTTTCTGTATTAACATCATAGGTGATCAGCACAAGCATAAAGTATCTCCTTCGCATTGGGATCGTTGAAGCGATAACCGCAGCCGGCCCTGTTGCTGGATTCATCGTGGAGATGCCGCTTATTTCCATAGAAACGGCGGGTACCCGTCGGTATCGCCGCGCAGATAACGCGCGAATAGCATCGCCTGCGCATAAGGCACCAAGCCCCAGGCTATCTTTTCTCCTAGGAAAGGGTGCACGATGGTTTCCTGCTTTTTGCTCTGCCAGGCAGTTAAAATCGTCTTTCGAGTCTCGTCATCCATCAGCACAGCGCCGTTTTCTTTTTGATGGAATCCCTCTGGCTTTACCATGCGGCGGTTGATAAGCGTGAGGACAAGGCGATCCGCCATGACACCGCGCAACTCCTCCATCAAATCGAGAGCGAGCGACGTGCGGCCGGGCCGGTCACGGTGCAAAAAGCCGACGTATGCATCAAGCCCGACTGCCTCCAGAGCGGAAGCGGAATCATGCGCAAGCAATGTATAAACAAAAGAAAGCATTGCATTCACATTGTCGAGAGGTGGGCGGCGGTTTCTGCCGGCAAACCTGAACGCCTCCTTTTGCTGAAGAATCAGGTCATCCAATACAGAGAAATACCGAGCGGCTGCCTCGCCCTCCACACCCCGCATTTCCTCCAGCGTGGAAGCAGATTCCAAGCGCCCGATGGACTCTGCCAGAAAGGCAGAGGATTGCTTGAGTTTCTCCACATCAAGCCGCAGGGCGTAGTCACGCGCTGCCCGTTCGAGGATCCAGCGGCTGTTGTGAACCTTGGCGAGCAAAAAGTTCCGCGCAAGATCCGCACTGGCCGATTCGCTGTCCGATAGGCGGTATTGCGTTTTACGCAGAAGCACATTCCCTTGCTCTTCGCCCACGATCCGAGCGAGAAATTTTCCATTTTGCGTTAAAAAACTTAGCGCGATTTTCCTCTTTGCGCAGGCTCCCATCAGCGCAGGGCTTGCGCCCGTGTAGCCGAAGGCGATGATACTCTCCAAATTATGGAGGGGAATCCGCCGAAGCTCCACATCTTTTTTGAGGATTACGACGTTTTCCCCATCCAGAGCCAAATAGGTATCCGGCGTGGTGACAAACAGGGTGTTAGAAAGCTGTTTCACAGCGTTGCCCCTTCCTTTTGAGATGGCTCTTCGTGCAAAGCAGCCTGGAGATATGCCTGAACGGACTGCTTCTGGCAGAGCTTTGGCAGGCACAGGCCGTTCAGCGAACAGGCCCGGCAGCTCTTTGTGGGCTTCACGCGCGGTGTGTATTGCCTGCGGTAATCGTCATGCATTTCCCGCAGCATAGCACGGACTTTCTGGCGAAGCTCCTCCTCCAGCAACACCTTGCTGCGGCGGTTGGGCTCACCGTAATAGAGATAGGCCTCTGGAATATCGCAGCAGAGCATCTCCTCCAGGCACATAGCCTGGCAACAGAGCTGTAGCCGATCCGCATCGGTTTCTTTGGGGCTGCCGCGTTTGTACTCCACAGGAATGGGAAGCCACTTGCCTCCCCGGCCAAAAATTGGAACACCATCCGGCGAAGCGTGTAGCTCCACCACATCGCATACGCCATTGACGCCGAGCGTGCGGGATTGAACCGCCATGCCGCGGGAGATTAGCACAGTTCCCCGCTTTTCAGTGAAAAAGGCGTCGTGTGCATTCTCGTGTAAGATATGCCCTTCCACCGTGCGCAGATTTTCCTGCCACTGCTGTTCAATATGGATCAGCGCCCATTGCCTTCGGCAGAAGGCAAAATGCTGGAGCCCCGAGATGGCGAGAAAGTCTTCTTCATGATACATTGTTAAATCATCCGCTCACAGGTAACGCCCGCGGGCAGAGAAGCCGTGTCTACCTGTACGTTATAATCGTGATAACCTCTCGGCGGGCAGGAAAAATCCTTATTTTTGACGGTTACGGTTTCAAACAGCTTGTAGGCTGGCGCGTTGCCCAATTCGCTATCGTGCCGGAAGACGATCAGCTCCCGCACTGCCATTTTGCCGCGTGCAGCGGAGCGGTCGTTTTCAAACATATTGATGATCGCTTTCCAGAGAAGTTGAAGGTCCTCCTCGGAAAATCCGGTCACCTTGCGGGCCAGATTGGCGGATATAAAGCCTTCTGCCCGATAGAGCGCATAGGGGACAATAAATTTGCGGCCCATCTCCGTGCCTTTGCGTTCTGCATCGGCCTCTGTGGTGATGGCTACGCGAGTAATGGTGACTTCCTGCTGGACGATCGGATCAATGCTGCGGGCAAAGCCGAGCTGGACGGAGCCGCGCACTTGGCCGCAGTTGAGCGCGGCTTTGACGAAAGTGGTCATCACCGCGCCAAAGGTGCGGATATCAAAAAATTCGCGGCACATAAAATCACGAATTTTACCGTCCAGATCCGGATGATCCTTTTTATTGAGCTTCTTCTCATCCACATTGAGGGCTGTGAAAGCTTCTCGGTCACTCTTATTGAGCGGCACGTTATCTTTGATGTAGATCCGGTAGCCGGGCTGGTCTTCGCAGGCTGTCTCTACAAAGTTGCGGATTTTGCGCTTAAGGCAGACGTCCGTGACAATGCCATGGTTGGTTTCCGGATCGATGCGCGGCATATTGCCTGCATCCGGGTCTCCATTGGGGTTGCCGTTTTCCACGTCGAAAAGAATCACGAAATCATACCTGTTCTTGATCGGCTCTGACATTTATGCTTCCTCCTTCACATCGCTGTCGCTTTTTTTCATATACCGTTTTTGCGTTTGCTGGTAATATCCCAACACAAAGCTCCCCTGATCCTCTAGTGAAAAATGGGCGGGGAAAGGCGTGTCGGCAACATCCAGCTTATCGATCAGATCTTTAATCTGGTTGTCGAGATAGCACTTCAGCTTTATATCCTTAATCACCCGAATATGATGCCGTGATAATTTGATCAACGTGGGAAAAACGCTTCCCGGTGTTGCGCAGGCCGAGGTGAAATAGCGATCCTTGATGGTGGTATTGATGTTGGGATAGGCCTCCAACTGCGCTTTTTCCAAAATTGCGAACAGTCGGCCGAGCACATAAGCCTTGTTTTTGCTCTCCTCATTGATCGACACTTGCAAAACCTCCTTATATTCTTCCTCCCCGCGGTGTCGGCGGATGAGATAGCCCTTGATGATGGCGGCTCGGCCGCGTGTGATTTTTTTGATATGCCGCTCGGAATCATCCTGCTCGGCATGGATGCGGAGCATCACCGCATTCATCAATGCCTGCGGATAGGGGGCGCCGGTTAGGATGGAGCGCATGACCGCACCGCTAAGCAGATGGGAGCCGGATTTATCTTTGGCGTTGGGATTCACAGTTTCTCGCAGCAGCCAATAGGGGGAGAGATAAGGGAATTCATAGGGCGCCTTCTCAATTTCCATATCGCTGTAGTGTTGTTGAATATGTTTCAAAAAGTTCCCGAAAGAATCCTGTAGGAAAAAACGCACGGAGAGGCGAGCGGCATTCGGCGCAAGGCCAAGGATGTAGAAGGGCGTTTCGGGATTGACGCCCTCCTTGGGCGGAAGGCCCCGGCTGATTTTTTCAAGGATGGCGCACAGCATCTTTTGATTGTCTTCCTTGGGGTTCATTGCGGCGTTGAATAAAATCTGGAAATCCGGGTTTGCACTCTCCGCCCAGAACACAACGGTTGTGTCGCTGATGATCAGCCGGTGCTCCGAATTGGCCAGGAGCGCGTTGAGTGCTGTGACGTAAGCAAAAGCGGCATATTTTCCAACTGGTGCATTGAGCCCCTGCGCCTTGTCCCTGCCATAAGATTCATAGGCGCTGGAATTGAAGCTAACGAGATTGGCCCCCACGCTCTGCGCATCCTTTACGCCCCGGATTTTGCCGTGCAGGATGGCGATGGGCTGGCGCGCCCCCGTGACTAGGCAGGGCAGCTCAACGCCCTGCTCCTGCGCTGCACAGTAAGCTTCCCAGGCCTCCCGTAGGGCGGGAATACCCTGCGCATACTGATCATCCGCTTGAAAAATCAGGTTTCCTCCGGCGGTAAGCCCGGCCAGATGGTCCTTCACATAGCGGTTTTCAGCAGCCGCAGCCGGATCCCAGCGGTCGAAAAAGGCAAGAATTGCGCGCGCGGCAGGATGATCGACGCCGGATAGAATTTCCCGGTGCAGTTTTTTGGAAGCCTCAAAGCATTGAAGGGCACGCTTCGGATTTCCCTTAGTATCTAGGCCCAGCAGGTAAATGGCGTTGTCACACAGGAAGAAGGGGAGGATATTGACGGAGCGGGACTCTTGCTCCGGAACCTCCAGCAATTGTGCTGCATCGCCTTTTTTCTTCCCGTGTTCAACGGGTAGCCTTAGGGTCGTGATGCCGCAGAGCTCCCCCTCCCCAGAGAGTTCCAGCGCATAAGAGACTTTCCCGGTGCAGTAGCCTTGTTTTGGAAGCTTGTCCTCCGCAGCCATCATTTCATAGTATTTGACAAGCGCTTGCAGGATCATCGGATCACCTCGCAGGCACCAACATCGATCACACCGTTTTTCATTACGGCGCGGAAAAAGGTGGGGTAGATATTTTCCGGGTCGGAATAGTCCATATCATAAAGCATAAACCCGAGATCCTTTTCCGGCTCGTTTTGATAATAGGTGGCAACAAATTCGCCTTCAAACAGCCGGAAATGCGCGGGAAACTCCCGACAGCCAAAGCAAGGCTGGTGATAGCACTGGCCCTCGCGCAGGCGGCGGCAGGCAATTGCATAATGCTTTTCCTTCGTATCCGTTGGGCCTACCTTGTCAGTCAGCTCAAAATGCGCGTCGATCACATAGCGAACGTCGTAAAGCACCATAGAGGCGCGCTGCTGAATCTCCGCCGAGGTGTTCAAATACGGCATGTCACCGTTGTTTATCGCGCTGCGCACGCTGCTGGCGGAGATTTTTGAGGCGACCTCATTGCGCCGGATGTTGGTAAAGCGGATGGGGTTACACACTTGAATTCGATCAATTTTCCAGCGAATGGCTGGCTTCCAGTAGACTGCCTCGATCAATCCTCGCGCAGCGGATGGCGTGATCACATCGTAAGAAACGCGTTCCGCCTTCATCTCCGGGCGGGAAAAGAGAGCATAAGGCCCCCAGACCTCCACCCGAATGCCATATCCCATATGGCTCACTCCTTTCCAAAATGAATGAGTATATCAACTGAAGAGCCCGATCCCTCCTTTGCCGGACTGCATGGAGAGCCCGGTTTTTTCATCGTAGAGCGAAAGGTCGGTCAGAATGGCGATCTCATCGTCCAAAACCTCCAGTGCGCTGATGGCGTCTAGCGCCTCATAATGATTTTCATAAACCGAAACGCAATACGGCCCAATTTCCCGCATGAGCCTTTGATTGCGTTCCCCGCGCCGAAGCCGCTTGGCCAACTCCGCGACCGTTTTTTCCACAGGGATGAGAATGGTCCTCGTCTGTTCGTCAATCAGGTGGAATTCCTTTGCAACCGTTTCGAATGGGAAGAGAAACGCATTCTGAGCGCCTTCTTCGAAGCGGTTTACAATGTTTTTTTGATCCAACCCGTTCCCAGAATTTTTGTATAGCTTTCCAAAATAGCTGTGGATTGCCTCTGCGGAGGCGATGTCGGCATAGCGCTGGATCACAGAGAGTGCAACGTCTCTCGGCATTGCAAAAGAGGCCTGGCTGTTTTGATAGGCCTCCTCCGGCTGGAAAACAGAGACAATGCTCTCCTCCGCCGGGCGTTTTCCTTCCCGGTTGCAGCGGCCCGCCGCCTGAATGATCGAATCCAGCCCCGCTTCCGCACGATATACGGTGGGAAAATCGAAATCTACGCCCGCTTCGACCAGGCTGGTAGCGATCACGCGGCAGGGCAGGCCGTCTTTCAGCCGCCCTTTAATATCCGATAGGGCGGTAGTGCGGTGCAGCGGATACATCAGCGTGGTCAGGCAGAAGGTGTTTTCATCTTTGAGCGCCTCGTAAAGATCGCTGGCGTGCTTTTTGGTGTTGACGATGCAGAGCACCTGCTCTAATTCTCCCAGCCGCTCAATGAGCGCCTCGTTGGAGAGCGGGCCGATTGGCTGGAGCTCTGTGCGTTTGAAGAAGGAATAGAGGGCGGGCACATCCTCCATGATTTCTGTTGCCCGGATTTCCGGCGGGAACAGCTTTTGCAGAGCGGGCTGCGTGGCGGTGCACAGCACGGCGGTACAGCCGTAATTCTGGACGAGCTCGGAGATCGCACGGACGCAGGGGATCAGGTATTCCCGCGGCAGCATCTGCGCCTCGTCGAAGATGATGACACTGCCCGCGATATTGTGGAGCTTGCGGCAGCGGGAGGATTTGTTTGCGAAGAGGGATTCAAAAAACTGGACGTTGGTGGTGACGATAACGGGTTTGTCCCAATTTTCGGCGGCGAGGCGGCGCGGGTCGATTCGGTCGTCGCCATAATCGTATTGAAAATTGTGCTGATGCTCCAGCACGTTCCGATCGCCCAAAACCGTGCGGAATTCCTCTGCCGTCTGCTCGATGATCGAGGTGTAGGGGATCACATAAATCACGCGGCGCTGCTCATTGTGCTTGGCGTGTTCAAGCGCAAAGGCCAGGGAGGAGAGCGTTTTGCCGCCGCCGGTCGGCACGGTGAGGGTAAACAGGCCGCGGCCGTTTTCCGCCATTTGCAGGCAGCGGTTTAGAATGTTGCAGCGCATCCGGTTGAGATCATTTTGCGGATGATCGAATTTTTTTAAATATTGTGCCAGTTTGCCACGCAATATGGGAAGCGGTTCCCCCGGGTCGCGCGCGACGCTGCCGTTGGACATGAAGCGCTCCGTGTCGAGAAAATCGGCGTCCACCAGGCAGGAGTAAAGCATTCGAGTAAAGAAAGAAATGGTAAAGCCCGCTTTTCCCAACAGGCGCAGGGGAGGCTCCTGGGTTGGAAGCAGAGTGCTCGGATCGATTTCCTGGCGGAAAGCCTGATAATCCTCCACAGGGCGCTGTAACCGGGCGGATAGGGTTGATTCCGCTTCATGGTCGGCCGCGCTGCCCCCATCCGGCAGGCCGGTATGATGCCCCGCAACACAATAGGAGGCGATTCGCGCGTTGAGGGTGTTTGACAGCTCCCATACGAGCTGCGCGCCTGCTGTGGAATGGTCCACCTTGCCGCCTCCGTTTAAGATCCGCTCTCGAAACCCTTCGGAATACTTCCCGATATCGTGCAGCATGCCGAGGCAGCGGCCATATTCGCCGCAGCCAAAAGGATTCGCAAATTCTTGCGCGCGGTTCGCTGTGCCCTTCAGGTGTTCAAGAATGCTTTGTTCCCGTTGCCCGTCTTCGTTTTTATGTGCAATCCACATAGATTTTTTTCTTCCTTTTTACGTTATTATATTAGTTATCGTATCATAATATTGGCATAAAAGCAATATTTTTGATGGAAATAATCGGTTAACTGGTGTAATCTAGAAATTTAAAAGGAATAATGTAAAATATAATCCAGCAGTTTTTGGATTGGTTTACACAAAAAAGGGGATTATGAGAGTTTACGTTAGGCAAAGGAAACATAGCAACAGGCCGCCAGAGGCTCCTGGCGGCCTGTTGTGTTTTTTTATTTTGGCTTAGGGAACTTAGGAAGCTAGGTGTTCGATCAAAATTTTGAACCCAATACCAAGCAGGATTACCCCGCCGAGAAGCTTTGCCCACTGGCCGAGGAACGCGCCGCATTTTTGACCGATTGCGGCGCCGATCACGCATAAAGCGCAGGTGATGATGCCGATGATTGCCGCGGCTGCCGCAATGTTCGTATCAACGACGGCAAAGCTCACGCCAACAGCGAGCGCATCAATGCTTGTGGCAACGGCCTGTACGAGTAAAATCCGCAGAGTAAAGGGGCGCTTCTCTGCGCAGGCCTCCGGGTGCCGGATTTCCCTGATCGCTTCCAGAAGCATGTGCCCGCCAATCAGCCCGAGCAGGATAAAAGCGATCCAGTGATCAACAGAGGAAATGGCCTCGCTGAAGAAGCGGCCCGCAAAATAGCCGATCACCGGCATGATGGCCTGAAATATGCCAAAGGTGACGGCGGAGAGCGCTGCTTGGCTTCGCCGAAAATTGTGATAGCATAAACCGTTGGAGAGGGAAACGGCAAAGGCATCCATTGCGAGCCCGCAAGCAAGAAGGAACAGGGTGACAGAATCCATCCGTAGTACAGTCCTTTCCATTTTCAATTTCATACGCTGGCTTTTACAAAATAAAAAAACTCATGTACAGCCCAATCAGAGCTGTACATGAGTCTTGTTCATTAAGGCAAGCCAGGCCTATGGCCAGTATGTTGACTTGACACGCGATTTCCGCGTGAACTACTCCCTCACGAAGCTGCTACAGTATACTGCAAACAACGGCAGCCTGTCAAGGGAAAAACTGGATGGAAAGCTTGGCCGCCCCTTCTTGCCTTCCGTGCCTGTGCTTACTCGACGATCACGTTGAGCTTGCGCACGCAATCCGGACATACGCGGTGGCCCTTGTACTCGACCGCATTCTCTACGTCGCCGCAGAAGATGCATGCAGGCGCATACTTTTTGAGAATGATTTTGTCGCCGTCTACAAAGACTTCAACAGAATCTTCACCATCCTCAATGTTGAACTGCCTGCGCAGCTCTTTGGGAAGGACAATCCTGCCCATTTCATCGACGGGCCTTACCATACCGATTGACTTCATAGTACCACACTCCCTTTTTTTTGCGAATCGACCGACGGATAACGGTTCCTTTCGGGGACATTCGCGGGGTACAAAGTACCTTGTATATAATTTAACACTTACTGACATTAAAGTCAATCTAAAGTTCAACAAACTTTGACACGAATTTTGGGATAAAATGACCAAAAATTCAATACAATTGTAGAGGAAAGGCAAATATACAAAAATTGGATTACAAAAGGGGACTAACCAATTATGATGAATTATATTTGGGCAGGCATGATGCTCTTGGCTTTTCTATCGGCTGCATGGCAGGGGAATATGCAGGCGCTCTCCAATGCCGTTATGGCGGGCGCGTCGGATGCGGTTACCCTATGCATTAAGCTCCTGGGCGCGCTTTGTCTATGGGGCGGGCTGATGGAAATCGCCAAGGCCTCCGGTTTGACTGCCACAGTTAGCCGGATGCTGTCGCCCCTGCTTCGGCTTTTATTTCCAAACTTCAAAAAGGATGATCCGGCAATGAATGCCGTATCCATGAATATAACGGCGAATTTGCTGGGCCTTGGCAATGCCGCCACGCCGCTCGGCCTGGAAGCGATGCGGGGCCTACAGGCGAACAACCCAACCCCAGAAATCGCAAGTGATGAAATGGTGAATTTTGTGGTGCTCAATACAGCGGCGCTGCATTTGATCCCAACAACGGTTGCGCTTCTGCGGCAGGAATACGGCGCAGCTGTGCCGAT
>ERZ779880.1903-NODE-1903-length-16589-cov-4.226805_pt1 | contig 16589 bp, 13 predicted proteins | sample MGYA00511555_ERZ779880 | MGnify/ENA primary metagenome ERZ779880 (study PRJEB29588, sample SAMEA2145815) | human gut metagenome | biome: human gut; feature: human-associated habitat; material: faeces | place: Denmark | collected 2008/2010 ...
CAGAAAATGTGGGCGTTATTTTTTGCCCCTAAAACAGAATAAGAAAGGATAACGCTTATGAAGAAATACACGAAAATCATCTGTATGATTGCCGCCGTGTGCCTGTTAGGTGCGGCGGCTTTTTGCGGCTTCCGTATTTACAGCCACTATGCACACGAAAGTAAGCAGGAAGAAGTCTTTGAAAAAATTGCCGAGGTTGTGGAACAGGCGCAGACAGGCGAAAGTGAAACGACCGATGTTCTGCTTACGGAGGAAGAAACCGTGCTTGCGGAATACGGCGAGCTGTATCTGCAAAATACGGATATGGTCGGCTGGCTTTCGATTGCCGGCACGAATATCAACTATCCCGTAATGCAAACCCCGAACAACCCCAATTATTATCTGAAGCACAATTTTGAAAAGGAGTACAGCGATTTAGGCACTCCGTATGTGCAGGAAAATTGCGACCTATTCACGAGTGATAACCTTGTTATTTACGGTCATCACATCAAAGGGCAAAAGATGTTCGGCGCATTGGAGAGTTACAAGAGCAAAGATTTTTACGAGGAACACAAGACCATTCGTTTTGATACCCTCACAAAGCGGGGCGAGTATGAAATCATTGCCGTGTTCAAAACGGTTGCGTACAGCTCGGCAGGCTTCCGCTACTACGATTTTATAAACGCAGAGGACGAAAATGACTTTAACGCTTATATCGCCAAGTGCAAGGAGCTTGCCCTGTACGATACGGGCGTGACCGCAGAATACGGTGACAGGCTTATCACGCTTTCTACCTGCGAATACTCCGCACAAAACGGCAGACTTGTTGTAGTGGCAAAAAGGGTTGCCTAATATCTGTACCGCTTCAAGGAAAGGAGGCTTTTAATGGCTGATATAAAAACCAGAGATGCGGTCAAAGGTACGATAAAGACCATAGACAAAGCCGCCATTGCTACCGAGCGTATGAAGTCCGCTTATGCAAAAACAAAGGATAAGGCGGAACAAGGTTGTTACGCCGATGAAAACTCCGCTACGGAATATGCTGCCGACAGGCTTTCCTACGGAGCTGACCGTATCAAGGACGAGGGTATCCACCAATTTAACAAGCAAGGGCAAAAGGCTGTCAAGGAAACAAGGGAAAATATCGGTAAGGCAAAGGATAAAATATCGTCCTATAAACAGAAAAAGGCGGCAAAAGCCGCCTTACATTTATTATATTTAAGAAAGAAGGGATACGATGCGTTCTTCCAACGACCGCGAATCAGCCACTTACACGCGCAGTGCTCTCATCTGCTTTGTCTGTGTGGGCATCTGTCTGTATTTTGATATACAGAAATACACAAAAACCGGCTTTACCTTTGACCGGGAATTTTTCATATCACTCGTTTTTTATGTTTTGCTGACCGTCCTTGGTATCCGCTCCATCCTCAAAGGACGGAAGTTGAAAAAGGACGAATAGTTATCACATAAAATCTAACAATGACATCTGGTCGCTGAGCGGGAGGTCGCCGAGCATTCCCATCTCCCGCATCTTATCTACAATCGTACCGCTGACTTTACTGCGGGTTTTAAAGTTTTCACATGAAGTAAACGGACCATCTTTTGCGGCTTCCACAACACCTTCTGCCGCCTTATCCCCCATACCGTCAATTGTATTTAATGCCGGCATAAGTTTCCCGTCAATAATTTGGAAATGTTTCGCCTTTGCCTGAAATATATCAATCGGCATAAACTCATAGCCTCTGGCATACATTTCCTGAACAATTTTCATATCGCCATACGCAGCTTCTTCTTTTGGAGACAGCTGCTTTGCGGACAAACGCTTTTTGTAGTCTTTCATCGTCGTCTCTAACCGCTCTCTTCCCTGACACATCAGCTCATAATCAAATGCTTTCGCACGAATGCTGAAGAAAGCCGCATAATAAGCGAGCGGATAATACACCTTAAAATATGCGATACGAAATGCCATCATAACATACGCAACCGCATGTGCCTTTGGGAACATGTACTTAATCTTTCCACAGGATTCAATATACCAGTCCGGTACTCCTGCCTGTTTCATAATCTCTTTCCATTCTTCCCACTGTGGCACTTTTCCTTTCGCCACCAGTCCTTTACGAACCTTTTCCATGATATTAAATGCCGTGCCGTCTTCCACTCCCGTGTGGATTAAGTACGTCATAATATCATCACGCGTACAGATTGCGGTAGACAGTGTACAGTCACCTCTTGCAATGTAATACTGCGCATTATTAAGCCATACATCCGTACCATGTGACAGTCCGGAAATACGCACAAGGTCAGAGAAGTTTTTCGGTTTCGTATCACGAAGCATCTGCATAACAAATTCCGTACCAAACTCCGGTACACCAAGACTTCCCAAATCCAGTCCCATCAAATCATCCGGCGTAACGCCCAGTGCCGATGTATTGTTAAACAACGACAACACCTGCTCGTCATCGAGCGGGATATTTAAGGCATTGACACCGGTCAAATCTTCTAGCATCTTAATAATGGTAGGATCATCGTGTCCAAGTATGTCAAGTTTTAACAGGTTATGGTCAATCTTATGATAATCAAAATGTGTCGTAATAATGGATGTTGTCTGGTCATTTGCCGGATGCTGCACCGGTGTAAAGGTGTCAATCGACCATCCCATCGGAAGAACAACGATTCCTCCCGGATGCTGTCCGGTCGTGCGGCGCACGCCGACACACCCCTCCAACAGACGCTCAATTTCCACCGTCCGCTTAGGAATTCCTTTCTCCTCGAAATAATTTTTCACATATCCATATGCCGTCTTATCCGCAAGCGTACCTACCGTACCGGCACGGAATGTCTGTCCGGCACCAAAAATAACTTCCGTATATGCATGGGCTTTACTCTGGTATTCACCGGAAAAGTTCAAATCAATATCCGGCTCTTTATCCCCGTAAAATCCAAGGAATGTTTCAAACGGTATGTCATGTCCATCGCGCACAAGTTCTGCCCCACAATTCGGACATTTCTTCGGCGGCATATCAAATCCGGAACTGCCGGCAAACGCTTTTACCTCGTCCGAATCAAAATCCGAATAATGGCATTTTTCACAGTAATAATGTGCCGGAAGCGGATTTACCTCTGTGATACCGGACATTGTAGCGACGAAAGAAGAACCAACGGAACCACGCGAACCAACAAGATATCCGTCCTCATTCGATTTCCACACAAGTTTCTGTGCAATAATATACATTACGGCAAATCCGTTGGAAATAATGGAGTTTAACTCTCGCTCCAGCCGCTCCGAAACCTGCACCGGTAAATTTTCCCCATACATACTGTGCGCCTTATTGTAGCAGATATCACGAAGTTCCTGATCAGAATTTTCAATAACCGGCGGACATTTATCGGGAAATACCGGCGATATCTTCTCAATCTGATCGGCAATCAAATTCGTATTCGTTATAACAACCTCTTCTGCTTTTTCCTCACCTAAGTAGGAAAATTCCGAGAGCATCTCCTCGGTTGTTCTAAAATAAAGTGGTGGCTGCTTGCCATCATCCATCTTTTTCCCGGCAAGCAGAATAGTCCGATAAATATCATCCTCTGGGTCAAGGAAATGGACATCACAGGTAGCGCAGACAGGCTTGTTATATTTTTCGCCAAGCCTTACAATCCGGCGGTTCATTTCCTTTAAATCATCCCATGTATTGATGTTTGCGTAGGCTCCTTTTTCCTTATCAAACATAAATTCATTGTTACCAATCGGCTGAATCTCCAGATAATCATAGAAATCCACCAATTCTTCAATTCTCTCCTCGTCTGCATCATCTAACAGTGCACGGTACAGTTCGCCCGCCTCACATGCCGAACCGAGAATCAAGCCTTCCCTGTATTTCATTAACTGACTCTTTGGAATACGTGGACGTCTGGCGTAATAATCCAGATGTGCCATCGATACCAGATGATACAAATTCACACGGCCAACTTCGTTTTTTGCCAGAATAATCGCATGATAACTTGGCTTTTTCTTAATGATTTCCGGTGCCGAATGTGTCCTCTCATACAACGCCTTCAAATCCGTAATGCCCTGCTTTTCTAACATCCGAATCATTTTCTCAAATATCTCTGCGGTTGCCTCGGCATCTTCGACCGCGCGATGGTGATTGACAAGTGAAATCTTCATCGTCTTTGCCACATTATCAAGCGTATATTTCGCCAGATGCGGAAATAACACACGTGCCACACCAACCGTATCCACAACCGTATAATGAATGTCTCTGCCCTGCTCGGCTCCCTTTTTACAGATAAAACTATAGTCAAATCCGGCATTGTGGGCAACTAACACACACCCCTCGCAAAAGTCAAGGAATTCCGGAAGTACCGACTCGATTTTTGGCGCATCACTTACCATGTCATCCGTAATACTTGTCACATCAGTAATTCTAGGAGGAATTGCCACCTCCGGATTTACAAATGTACTGAAGCGGTCCGTGATTTTACCCTTTTCCACTTTCACCGCACCAATTTCAATAATGCGGTTTCTCGTTGGCGAAAAACCGGTTGTTTCCAAGTCAAAGACAACAAACGAATCCTGTAAAGTCTGCCCCTCTTCATTGACAACGGTATCGTCCAAATCGTCAACTAAGTATGCCTCACAGCCATAAATCACCTTAAAATTATCATCTTTAATGGCATGGTCGGCATCCGCAAAAGACTGAACAACACCATGGTCAGTAATTGCAATGGCAGGGTGTCCCCACTCCTGCGCTCTTGTTACTAATTTCTGACAGTCTACCACCGCATCCATATCACTCATCTGCGTATGTGCATGAAGTTCCACACGTTTTACCGGCGCTTCGTCTTTTCTGCCAACTCGGAAATCATCAATTTCTTTGGCACCATCTATGTTTTTAATGACAAGTTCCTTTGAATAATCATCAAATGCAGCATGCCCTTTTACTTTTACATAATTTCCGCCCTTTATAAACTCAGAAAGAGACAACTCCTCTGCCTTTGTTTTTTTCACAAACATAAGACAGCGAATCGTATCGGTAAAATCCGTAATAGCAAAAGAAATTATCAATTTTTCACCATTACTGAATTCTCGTTCTTCCACACTTCGAATCATACCGGCGATAACGACTTCTCCAATTTCGTCCACAATATCGCTGATTGGCATAACTGCCCCTTCCACATTGGAGCCAAAAAACACACTGGGGTCTCTTGTCTTTTTTTTCTTTGCCACATACGTTTTCTTTTTTTGTATCTTGCGTGCCTCTTCCACCGCTTCTTCATTTTCTTTCTCTTCTTTTTTTCGTACTACTGTATAAACTTCCGGCTCCTTGTTAATCTTTCGCTCCTTCTTCTCATAGCGAAAAGAAATGTCCACTTCCTGACCGAAACTGCGTTTTAATCGTTTGGATAAAAATTCTTTAATTTCCTTACTTTTTTCATGACACAAAAAATCATCGTCACAGGTTAAAACAATCGAGTTTCCGTCTACTTCAAATGGATGGCTGCAAAACTTCATATGTTCAATCGTGTCATGTTCTTTTAACTCTTCTTTTAAAATTTCTTCGCATTTTTCCACCAGTTCATCCACATCATAAGACGCTGCAAACGGGTAATACATCTCTAACTTTGGCTGCACTCCCATTTTACGGAACACCTGTGAATACAAAGCATGCTCCATCGTATGTATCGTCCGTCTGTGGAGCAGCTGGTCACTTTGACAGTAAATAAAGGCCAGCATCTTCGTACGCGATGCACTGACCTTCTCTACCATAGTTCCTGAAAAATAATTATATAAGGAGTCCTCGATTGATAATTCCGGAAATGCTTCAAAAAAATGTACCACAAAAATCAACCCTTTCTCAATCTTTCCAGTGTAAAAGTTCCTGCCGCAAAGTTTCTAACAGCTCGCTTTCCGGCACTTTCTTTACAATTTCGCCCTTCTTAATTAATAAACCTTCACCAATTCCTCCGGCAATCCCGATATCGGCTTCCTTTGCCTCACCCGGACCATTTACCGCACAGCCCATAACGGCAACTTTAATATCCAAATCAAAATCTTTCACCATCTCTTCTACTTTACCGGCCAATGAAATCAAATCAATCTGGGTACGTCCGCAGGTCGGACAGGACACAACCTGTACACCGCCTTTATAAAGTCCTAATGTCTGCAAAATCAGTTTAGCTGCCTGCACCTCTTTCACAGGGTCTCCGGTAAGAGAAACACGGATGGTATCGCCAATTCCCTGATACAAAATTGTACCAAGACCAACTGCCGATTTAATGCTTCCCGAATACACCGTTCCCGATTCCGTAATTCCTACATGCAGTGGAAAATCTGTCTGCTTTGCCAGTTCTTCATGCGCCCTGATACACATTAAAACGTCGGAGGACTTGATGCTGATTACAAGATTATCATATCCCATGTCCGTAATTATGGACACCTTGTCAAGTGCACTCTCAACCAGCCCCTGTGCTGTGACACCGCCATATTTTTCAACCAGATTTTTCTCCAGAGAGCCACTGTTTACGCCGACGCGGATTGGCACCTGACGCTCTTTACAGCAGTCAACCACTGCCTTTATTCTCTCATTGCTTCCAATGTTTCCCGGATTAATTCTTATTTTATCTGCACCGTGTTCCACCGCCGCAATGGCAAGGCGGTAATCAAAATGAATGTCCGCCACCAAAGGAATGTGAATCTGTTTTTTTATCTCTTCCAAAGCTTTTGCCGCTTCCATGGTCGGAATGGCACAGCGGATAATTTCACAGCCTGCCTTCTCCAGCTGCAAAATCTGAGATACCGTCGCTTTCACATCTTCTGTTTTCGTGTTTGTCATAGACTGGATGGCAATCGGATTTGTGCCGCCGATTGTCACTTTTCCAATCTGAATTTCCTTTGTTTTATGACGCATTCTTTTCAACCCCTTTTACTAGAACAAATTGATAATATCATGCCCAAGAATGACTACCATTAACAGCATCAAGAGCATAAAACCTGCCATATTAACATAGCCCTCATATTTTGGATTCATCGGTTTTCTGCGAATCCACTCAATAATCAAAAACAGTAACCGTCCGCCATCCAATGCCGGAATCGGAAGTAAATTCATAACGCCAAGGTTGGCAGATAACATAATACACCAGTAAATCATGCTCATAACCATCATACCCGGTCCGCCGCCATTGTCTTTGTCACCACTGGCTTCGATGTTTTTGCCCATCGTTGATACAATGCCGACCGGTCCTGACACATCACTTGCCTTAAAGCGTTTTGTCACCAGTCCCTGCAGGCTCTTTACAACCGTTTCAATCCAATACTTCATTTCGTAAGTAGAATACTTCAAATTGCCAAGAACACCTACTTTTTCCCACTTTCCGTGGTTAATTCCGATACGGTAATCTTCATTTCCACTTGCATCTTTCATAAGTTCCGGTTTCATGACAATCGTTTTTTCCTGACCGTCACGCTCTACGACCATCGTCACATCTTCGCCCTTAGGGAAACCATAATAAGCGGTATACAAACTGATATCACCGTCAATTGTCATCGTTTTCCCATTGATTTCTTTGACTACATCGCCAACCTGCAAACCACTCTTTTGTGCCGGTGTGTTGTCAGCCACAACTGTAATCTGCGGACTTTGATATCCCATTACCGCAGTCAGTATAACAGAAAATATAAATGCTAAGATGAAGTTGAAAAATGGTCCCGCAAAAATAATTGCCATCCGCGCATAAACGGATTTTCTGCTAAAGGAAGAATCATCTGCGATATCCTCTTCTTCCCCTAACATCATACAGGAACCGCCAAAAGGAAGCAGTTTCCAAGAATAAATTGTCTGTTCATTATACTCCGGGTGTTCTTCTAAAAACGCAGAGGATTTCAAAAACATAACTTTTCTTCCCTCACTTGTTTTCACCCATGAAATCAAACGCGGCCCCATGCCAAGTGAAAACTCCAAAACTTTCACCTTATTCCATTTTGCCACGATAAAGTGTCCAAATTCATGAAATAAAATTATCACACTGAAAACTAAAATTGCCAAAAAAATGGTCCATGCACTCATCTGCTTACATTCCTCCAATCCTTATTTAAACGTTCATATGTTTCCCTTTCGGTTTCTAAAATCTGAGACAAATCAGGATGCTTAATCACCCGATGTTTACTCATAGCATATTCTATCATATCATAAATTTGTAAAAAAGCGATGTCTTTCTTTAAAAATCTCGCAACTGCATATTCATTTGCCGCATTCATCGCCGTCAGCATACTGCCGCCAATCCTGCTTGCTTCTACTGCAATCGGAACTCCCCGCAGTACATCCGTATTTGGTTTTTCAAATTGAATATCGGCTAATGCCTCAAAATTAAGTCTTTCTCCGCCCAAATAATTGCGCTCCGGGTAATATAGGGCATACTGAATCGGAAGCCTCATGTCCGGTGTTCCAAGCTGCGCCATCACAGCACCGTCAACAAAGCCAACCATGGAATGAATCACGCTTTTAGGTTGAACTAATACATGAATTTTATCGATATCCACATCAAACAGCCACTTTGCCTCAATCATTTCCAAACCTTTATTTATCATCGTCGCTGAATCAATTGTAATTTTTGCCCCCATGCTCCAGTTCGGATGCATAAGTGCCTGTTCTACCGTTACCTTTTCCAGTTCCTCTTTCGTACTGTGGCGGAACGGACCGCCGGACGCTGTCAGAAAAAGAGTTTCAATCTGTGATTTTTTCTCACCGTTTAAGCACTGGAAAATAGCGGAATGTTCACTGTCTACCGGAAGAATTGACACGCCGTATTCTTTGGCAAGCGGCATGATGATATGACCTGCCGTCACCAATGTTTCTTTATTGGCAAGGGCAATATCCTTTCCCGCACGGATTGCCTCCATGACCGGGCGAAGTCCAATCATGCCAACCATCGCAGCAACTACCACATCCACATTTTTCAGGGTAGAAACCGTAACAAAACCATCCATTCCATATAAAATCTCACAAGAATGACTTGGCAGTAATTTTCTTAACTCTTCCGCCTTTTCTTCATTTTTCATAACGGCATAAGACGGGCAGAAACGCTGAATCAATTCTGCCATTTTCTCTACACTCTCACTCGCCGTCAGAGCAACCACTTCAAAATCGTCCGAATTCTGTGAAATAACATCAAGCGTCTGTGTTCCAATGGAACCAGTGGCTCCAAGAATCGTTACTCTTTTCAATTTCAATTCCTCCCAATCAGCCAAGATTCATTGTAAGGGCTAATAAATAATAAACAAAAGGTGCTACAAATATTACACTGTCAAACCGGTCTAATACACCGCCATGTCCGGGAATTATCTTACCATAATCTTTGATTTCATAATTTCTTTTAATCGCAGAGGCTGTTAAATCACCAACCTGCGAAATCAACGCTCCAATCACTGTAACCAACGGAAATACGATATATGGATTTGCTGTAAAAGCGGCATATTCCGGAAAGAAAAAGGCATAGCAAAAGCCAAGCAGTCCGGCACCGACAACACCACCAATGCAGCCCTCAACCGTCTTTTTCGGACTCAGTTCTGAGAAATGATGTTTTCCAATCAGAACACCGGTCACATAAGCAAAGGTATCAGAACCCCATGCAGAAATTATAATCAGCCATACCAGCCAGTTTCCGGCAACTAAATCTCTCGTTCTTGCAATATAACTGAACAAAACACTTACATACAAAAAAGCAAACACTGCTTTCGTAATATCTTCAATTCGTAACTTTGGATAAGAAAACACATAAATTACCAACAGTACAAGCATCATAAGTATGAGCAGCCCAAACAGCACCCAGTCGATTCCTCCATAGATACAAAGCATGCCATAATATACCGCAGTCGCCACATACGTCACCACTGCCAGGGAAGTTTTTTCCATCCGAAGCACACGCAGCAGTTCATATACACCAAGAAGCGACAAAACACCGAGCGCAAAAAGCAGAAAACAGCCTCCCTGAACAAAGAAGAAAATAGCGGCAAGCACTAAGACAATCCCACTGATTAAACGAGTAAAAAACATGATTTGCTCCTCCTAAACTCCTCCAAAGCGACGGTCTCTTTTGTTATAATAATCAATCGCTTTTTGTAATTCTTTTTTATTAAAATCCGGCCACAAAACATCCGTAAAATAAAATTCGGTATAAGCAAGCTGCCAAAGCATAAAGTTGGAAAGTCTCTCTTCACCACTTGTACGAATTAACAAATCCGGATCCGGAAGACCTTTGGTGTCCAAATATCCGGCAAACATTTCCTCGCTGATATCCTCAGGCTTTACTTTACCGTCTTTAACATCCGCCGTCATCGTTCTCATCGCACGTGTCATTTCATCCCGGCTCCCATAGTTTAAGGCAACCTGAAAATGAAGTCCGGTATTATCTTTCGTTGCTTCTTCTAGTTCTTTGATACTCTGTTTCATGTCCTCTTCTAAAGGAGTAATATCACCAATTACACGAACGCACATATTATTTTTTGTACTTCTCTTAATGCAGTCTTTCAAATACTGTCTGAGAAGTTTCATCAGCGCATTAACCTCATCCTGTGGCCGTTTCCAATTCTCCGTAGAAAACGCATATACAGTAAGATAATTTATCCCAAGATTATAGGCATCTTCACAAATCTGCTCCACGGTTTTACTTCCGGCAACATGCCCTGCTTTACGTGGCAGCAAACGCTTTTTTGCCCATCTTCCGTTACCATCCAAAATAATGGCAACATGGTTTGGCGCATTTAATTCTGAACGTTCCATAAAAAATTCCTCCATCTTCTAAAAAAAGGAAGGACAGACAAGACTCCTGCAAAGCAGGAACAGGCTGTCCTAATATCCGGCACATGTGCACCGAAACTCCTTCTATACGGTCATTACTTCTGTTGATTTTGCATCAATTGCCTGATCAATTTTCTTTACATACTCATCGGTAAGTTTCTGAATCTTATCTTCTAACTGTTTCTGGTCGTCTTCTGAAATTTCGTTTGCCTTTGCTTCTTTTTTCACGGCATCATTGGCATCTCTACGAATGTTTCGGATGGCAACCTTGGCTTCCTCACCTTTTTTCTTAACGTCTTTTACTAATTCTTTACGGCGTTCCTCCGTAAGTTCCGGAAATACAAGACGAATCACTTTTCCATCGTTTGCCGGTGTAAGTCCCAAATCAGAAGCTAAAATTGCTTTCTCGATATCCTTAATAAGACTGGCATCCCATGGCTGAATCTGAATCATGCGGGCTTCCGGTACGGAAATATTGGCAACGCCCTGCAAAGAAGTCGGTGTTCCATAATAATCCACCTGAATACGGTCCAAAATTCTTGGATTTGCACGTCCGGCACGAATCGCACCATATTCTTCTTCCAGATTAGCAAGTGACTTTTTCATCTTCTCTTCATATTGATTTAATTCCATGACTGTTTAACCTCCATTAATCCACAGTAATAATCGTACCGTTGCTCTTTCCTGCTACGGCGTTTGCAATACTGTTTTCTTCATTCAGACCAAAAATCAGCATTGGCATTTTATTTTCCAGACAAAGCACAGCGGCCGCCAAATCTACAACACCGAGTTTGTTGTCAACAATGTCTGCCATCTGCATTGAATCATACTTTTTCGCATCCGGATTTACCGCCGGGTCAGAATCATATACACCATCAATGGATTTCGCTGCGAGAATAATATCGGCATCAATTTCAATCGCACGAAGTGCCGTTGCGGTATCGGTTGAAAAATACGGATGTCCGGTTCCACCGGCAAAGAATACTACCATTCCTTTGCCAAGATATTTGTTGACGCGGTCTTTGGAAAATAACTTCGTAAAAGAACCACAGGAAAATGGTGTTAATACTTGTGTCATGAGTCCAACGGAACGACAGATTTCTGACATATAAATGCAGTTCATAACCGTAGCCATCATACCAATCTGGTCTGCTTTGGTGCGGTCTATCGTCTCACTGGAGCGTCCGCGCCAGAAGTTTCCACCACCGATTACAATGGCAACTTCAGTTCCGGCATCCACCAAATCTTTAATCTGTTTTGCAACCGGTACACAGGTTGCCTCGTCAAAACCGGTCCCCTTGTCTCCTGCCAAAGCCTCACCGCTTAATTTCAATAATACTCTTTTATATTTGCTCATTGCGAAATAGCCTCCTGTTATATTTCTTATTCAAAGAATGAATCCAAATCCACATCGGCATATGCCAAAGAGCAATGTCCATCAATAACAGCTCCACTGTTAATCTGAATGGATTTTGCTTTAATATCACCTTGCACTACCGCTGTAGAATCCACGATAACAGGACCATTTACTTCAATGTTTCCTTTTACTGCACCGGCAACCAATACGGATGTGCAGCTAATACTACCGATTACGACTGTTCCTACATCAATTTTTACAATACCACGGCTGTTAATATCCCCTTCCAGTCTTGGTGTGTTCACATAAATTTCGGAAGCAATTGTATTACCTGCTACTTTACCGGTAATTGTTAATTTGCCCTCACATTCTACATCACCTTCAATGGTACCTTTTACAACAAGAGATGTATCGGATTTGATGCCACCGTTAATGGTTGTTCCTTTCGTAATTACGGTAACTTCCTGTGCATCATCTTCCACCTCTTCCACTGGTGTATTATCAATGCTTGCTTCTTCCATTACTTCTTCGTTCATGACGTCTTCCTCCTCGTAATCTTCAACCGGTTCTTCAATTTCCTCCGGCTCATCTACCACTTCTTCCACCGGTGCTTCCACAGGTTCCTCTATTACTTCTTCCGGCTCTGCAGCCACCGCAATTTCATTTTCTTCCGTCTCACTATTTTCCACAACTAATTCCGGAACCTCTTCTGTTGGTTCTTCCGGCGGAAAATCGGTTGTCAATTCACTCATCGGAACTGTCTCTTTTGTTTTCTCATCATCCACTGCCAGATTTTCATCCAGACTCTCTGTCAACTCATTCACGGACTGAGCAATATCCTCTTTTAAGTCCTTAAAAAAACTCATTTTCCTTCCTCCTGATTTCCATTGTTGTGCTGAATGAGTATCATTGACTCATCCACCGGCAACAATTCATAATTTTTAGCCTTAATTTGTTTTATAATAGATGGCAGTGCTTTTACCGTCATCGGTTTGTCTGCCACATCATACATAAGTACAACTGCTGTATCATATGCATCAACGCCCTGCATAACGCCGGTTACGACTTGTTCTTTCGTAGCGTTTGCATTATTGATATCAGGACTGATAACATTCCAGTCTAAATACAGATAATGGTTTTTCTTTAACACATCAATAAAATTCTGGATTGGAAGTGATGTGTTCTGCGTACTGCTTCCTCCCGGAAAACGATAAAACTTCGTGCGTACTCCGGTTGCTTCATATAAGCAGCGGTTGATTTGCTTTAAGTCTTTCTCAAAAGCCTCTTTAGAATCATAAATCACATCCTGAATGTGTGAATAAGAATGCATTGCTAACGTGTGGCCTTCTTTTACAATCCGCTGATATATTTTCTTCGACGAAGTGTCCTCTTTTCCTGTCACAAAAAAAGTTGCTTTCACATGGTTCTTTTTCAGTATATCCAAAATTTCCCCCGTCTGGCTTCCCGGACCATCATCAAAAGTCAGATAAACTTTTTTTGTAGTTGTATCATCCGTTGGTTTTATCGTTGGTTCGGCAGTCGACGCCTTTTTTGGCTCCTTCGTTGTCTTCACCTCTTTTTCCTGTGCTTTGACAACATCCGAATCCGACACCTTGGTAATCGTCTCAATCTGCTTTTCCAGTGAATGAACCTTCACTAATAAAAACAAACACATTATCGTAGGCAGTAACAAAAGTGCAATAGCTGTACCTACAATAATTTTCTTAATTCGCTTTACCCTTTTTTTCCGATAAGCAGCCTCCGCTGCACGAACTGTATTTCCTGTCACCTAACAGCGACCTCCTTATCCTTCCATTTCTCGCAGCACGTTATCTAATTTCTTTTTCTTCTTATCGCGCTTATACTCATACAATTTACCATCTGCCACATTCACGCAGTCCTCTAAGTCTCTCTCCTTTTCGGATTCCAAAAGACAGTAACCAACACTTGCCTTTACCAGATACGGTAGTTCACTCTCTTCATTAAAGTCTGCCAGATACCCATTAAAATCCTTTACAAACTGCTCTGCCATATCTTCTGTATAACCAATTCCAACGACATTATATTCATCGCCGCCGACACGGGCACAAGCATCTTCTTTTCCTGCCACTGCCTGCATCGCCTCACCAATTGTCCGCAGTGCCAAATCTCCATTCATATGTCCAAAACGGTCATTAACCACTTTCAGATTATCCATATCAATAGCAAATATTACAAATGACTTCTTCTCCTTTTTCGCCCTTTTATATTTTTCAAGGGAAACGGAATCAAATCCTCTCCGGTTGTATAAACCGGTCAGTGCATCATGGACATATAAATTGTTCAATTCCTGAAGAAGTCCCTGATTTTTCTGTTTAATGCGAATCATCTCTAGCGCATTGCCAAGAATTGCAAGCCAGTTATTAAATGTCTTATTTGTGCTGTAATTGTCCTCATAAGACACAGCCAGGTAACCATAAGAAAACTGGTTGTTATGAATCGGGAAGAAATAATAAATCATCGGTTTATCTTCTGATACATCTTTTGGCAAAAGACGTGAAGTTTCAAATACATCAAACACACAGGCTCTTTTATGAAACAAACCGCCAACAACTTTACTCTTCTTAGCAAAGCCGTTTGCCGGCGAACAGTATTTCGGATACTGTTCGCCGCGCCCCTCTCCTAAGCAGATAAAAAAGCTGTCAATATGGTCATTCGCACCTACACGGAGTGCCTTTTCAATGCCGTCCACATGATCAAGATCCGACAAATCAATAAACATATATGTGTTACTCTGATTTGACTCCATAATACTCTGGTATTCATTCATCTGACGAACACGTTTGGCTAACATCGACTGCATATTAAATGTCTCACAACCACAGGAGTTACGGAAAATCACTTCGGCGTTCACATAACTTTTCTGCGGTACTGTTTCGCCACGCCACATAGCTTCAATAAGCCCAACCGCCTGTTTCACCATATCATGAACCGGCACAGAAACTGTCGTAATCGGTGGAAGGGTAATCGAAGATTCCCATATATTATCAAAGCCGGAAACAGCAATGTCATCCGGTACCAGAAAACCTTTAGCAATCAGTTCATTCATTAAAGAACTTGCCATATAATCATTTGCACACACAATTACTTCCGGTTTTTCAGCCAGTTCCATCGTAAAGTAATCGGCTGCTTCTTTCGCTTTCTTTGTCCAGTAATCACCTTCATATACCATGCGTTCATCAAATGGTATCCCGCGGTTAGCCAAAGCCCGTTTATAATCAGCCAGTCTCGTAATCGTATCAGGATGGTCAAACGGTCCCGACATAAATGCAATTTTCGTTTTATGATGTTCATCCACAAAATGATACACCAAATCTTCTATACGGTGTTCCTGATTCACTAACACCGCCGGGTAATCTTTTAAGTCGTGACGCAGTGTAACAACCGGGCAGTCACATTTTTTCTCAATACTGTCAACTACATAATCAAGCGCCGGTTTATTCACCAATGTATCGTGACACAAAATAATAGCATCCAAATCCTCAAACGGAATCAAGTGAACAATATTTGCTTCTCCTCTGCCATTTCTTGTTGTTTCGGTTCCATAGCACGAAAAGAATGTAAAATACGCCAAATTATAATCTGCCTCTTTTGCATACATTGACAATGTCTGGCAGATTTGTTCCTGATAATGTGATGACACATCACAAAGAATTACACCAATCGTTTTTCTCCCATTTTCGAACATATGGTTTCTCCTTTCCGTACTTTGCACACTTATTCATATTATATCATATTATAAAAATATTTCCACATGTTTTTTCTCATTTGTCTACACTTACGCTGTCTGTTTTTGTGAAATCAGGGACTGTTTTTGCAAGCTCTTCTGCCGCCTCTTTAATTTCATCCGAGAAATCCATATACCACTGCCGCGTTTCCAAAACATATGCTCTCCGAAACGCCTCATCCGTACAAAAAGCAGTCCTCAAGTTATGTAAGCGGTCAGCCGCTTTTACAACAAACGCAATTGGATTTGAGCGGATTCCCGCCACATATTCAGCCATGACATACCCTTCCTGTTTTGTCAAAAGGCGCACCGCTTCTAACACCCGTGCACCACCAAGTTCAAAAATCTCATCTTCGGTCGCATCGGTGTCCTCTAACAAATCATGAAATAAAGCTGTAATCTGGTAGTCCATCCCATAGCCTTGATTTCTCACGATTTCCGCCACCGCTAAAGGATGCATAATATATGGTTCGCCGCCAATGCGGAACTGCCCCTTATGTTTTTCTGTTGCAAAAGCCTCAGCTTTTTGGTATCGTTCCTTCTCATCCATGCGCTTTTTATCCATGCCCCTCATTTATAATGTATGATACATAAATTGTAGCATATTTGCCGGAATAGTTCAATGATTGGTGGATGTTTGATGGGGTAAATTTACTGTCGGAAAGTAATAGACAGACTACACCTGTGACCTGTT
>ERZ779880.1907-NODE-1907-length-16563-cov-2.879574_pt1 | contig 16563 bp, 14 predicted proteins | sample MGYA00511555_ERZ779880 | MGnify/ENA primary metagenome ERZ779880 (study PRJEB29588, sample SAMEA2145815) | human gut metagenome | biome: human gut; feature: human-associated habitat; material: faeces | place: Denmark | collected 2008/2010 ...
GTTTTCCCATCTTTTACCTTTAGTGTATACACCTTATCACAACGAAGCCAGAAAGGATAATCTGATCTTTTCACCAAAAACAGATTATAATTTGTATGAGCCCTTTGCATACTGCAATCAATCATTCGCCAGGTTGAACCTATTCTTACTTCACACTATCCATGTTCTGACTTTGGATACCATGGACCGTGTGCAGTAACTCCACCGCCTGCCACTCTGCTGTCATAACCAAGTACTCTGGCAATATATGCCATCGTTGTTCCATAATAATAACAATCTCCCCGCCCGGTGGTCATCATAGTTCGTGCAAACGAAGGCAAATTAGAGGCTTTTACCACATAAACCCGGGCAAAATACGGGTACTGGCATAATGCGTTAAAACATTGTTTTAATCTCTGTCGCCGCGTAGATTTGGCATCAGAGTTTTTCATTACAAAATCCACGGTCAGCTTTATTTCCTTATTGGTTACTCTGACACCTTTTTTTGTCCACATAATAATATCCACCCTCACGCAGTTTTTCAAACTGATCAATGCCAACAGGCAGCCTTGCCTGCCGAATCTTCATGCCAATCGGCTCCGTTGTTTTTCTTTCCATATCGTGCACCTATCCTTCCTGCCTATCAGCCCTTCGTTCACACCATCGTTTTAAAGATCATTTCCTTATCAATATCATACCATATTTTGGACAGGTTGTCATTGGATTCACAATTCAATCTGAACAGAAAATTAACCGCCCACTACTATTGTAGCGGACGGCCAATGAAAAACCTATATTTAACTTTTGTCACAAATTTTATTTTTTCAGTTCTCTTCTTACTATCAGCACAATTGCTATTGCCATTATTCCTACGCCTGCTGTGACCATCATCATACCGATGCGTCCTGTCGGATCTTCGATACCGAGGATACGTCTTGGTGATGCTGGCGGTGTGGTAGGCTGCGGTGCTGTTGTTTGTGGTGCTGTGGTTGGTGTTGTCTGACTTGGTGTCGTTGGTGCTGCCGGAGTCGTTGGCTGATATGGATTCGACTCTTCTTCCGGTGTTCTGCTCTCTGACGGTGTCGTTGACTCCGCTGGGCTTGTTGGCTCTGACGGTGTTGTCTCTTCTTCAGATGACGTACTCTCGTCTGAAGTTGTTTCTTCTGGACTTGTCTCTTCTGGTGTCGTTGAATTACTCTCGTGCGGATTGGTTGGTCCGTCCGGCTCATCTTCTTCTGGAATGGAATGCTTTGGAATAATACGGTTTTGGTAGATCAAATCGCCGTTTGCATCGCGTCCCGGAAGAAATACAAGTGACATAACTACTGGGCCATAGTCATCATAGGAACTTGGAACAATCAGGTACATACCAAATGGAACAGAAGAAATACTGCAGCGTCCTGTCACATCTGTTGCCAGTGTATATGTTGGCTGAATGTCTTTCTCATCTATCCAGATCTTTAAGCGTCTGCTCAGTGCAACTAGCTCTTTTGCAGTCTTGACATCTGTCTTATAACCACAATCTTCGAAATCAGGCATAAACTTTAATGACTGTCCGTCTGGTGCCGTGATGCCGTCTGTGATCTGATACATGCTGAAGATGACACCCTCCATAGGAGTAGATTCATCTTCCAATGTAATCTCCAATGAAACATCCTGCTCGTCTGCATTGACTGCTATAATCTGTGCGCATGATGTTACCAGCAGACATATTATCAATAACAGGCCTTGCAAATATCGCTTTACTTTCATACTTTTCATACCCTCTTGTCTCCTTCCTATTATCGCTTTCTCTTGCGGCTATGCAAGAGAACCCAGATCAACAGCACTACTAGAATCGGCACTGCTACGGCTGGTGCAACCAACTTTTGTTCTATCTGAATCGCATCCGCTGTTACGCGAATGGCACTTGCGCTTGCCTTTGTCTCTACGCGGTGTCCTCTAACTAGAAGACGATGCGTATTGATTCCATATGGTGTACAAGTGACCAGTGTACACAGGTCTTTGTCTTCTTCAATCTCCAGATCTGACAGATCATCCGGTTCTACAATCCGAATCTGATCTACCTCATATGTCAATGTTTCATCCAGAACACGAATTAAAAATTCATCGCCTACTACCAGCTCATCCAAATTGGTAAAAAGCTTAGCAGAAGGCAAACCTCTGTGTCCTGATAATACGGCATGTGTTCCCGGTCCTCCAACTGGAAGTGATGAGCCTTCGATATGACCAACTGCAATCTGAAGGATACCTTCGTCTGTACCATGATAGATTGGAAGGGAAACCTTGATCTTTGGAATTTCTATGTATCCTAAAATTCCATTGTCACTGACATCTAACAGTGATTCATATTCTTCTCGCTCTTCGTCTGTCATGATCCAGCGGTTTGACTTACTTTTAAGCTGCTGGTTATATTCGTAAGCATCATCCCACATGTGCTCATACTGCTTATCATCTACTTCGGCAACTGCCTGTGCATATGTGGCAATTGCTCTCGACTGATGCAGCGAGTTCCAATAATCGCTGACGGTCGGATACAGCAGTAAGGACAGACCTACCAAGAGAATCAAGAGTAATAAGATGGTAGTCATATTTTTTTTGATCCACTTCATAAGCTCTCCTCACGGTTGTATCCGGATGCCTCAAAAGAGGCATCCGATTGCAACCTAGTTTGTTTCTTTGTGTTATCTTTGTGTTACCCGGATGTTCTACGAAGGAGCCTCAGCTACCGTTTACGTAATGATAGTCATCTCTCGCACAAATAACTTTTTTGCTCTGTTTAACTGATTAATTATTAACGAATCAATCGTGCTGACAAAACAATTAGCGTGCGCTCATGCGCTTCTTGGTGATCAGAAGGATAGCTGCGCCAAGAACAAGGATAGAACCAACAACGTAGAAGATTGTGGTACCCATGCCACCGGTGGATGGAAGCTCAGAACCCTTATTATTTACTACATTTGTTGCAAGTTCAGTCTTATCATCATTTGCTGTAAATGTAATATCACCAGTTGCTGCATTTCCTGTCAGGCTTGTTAAGATAGTATTACGATTTTCGCCCTCCCAAGTAATGGTGTGATCTGCGTTTACAGTAAACTTAATCGGTGCAATTGTGTTATATCCTGCCGGAGTGATAACCTCAGTCAGCATATAATCGCCGTCATCCAGACCCTTCCACTCAAACTTAGTAACTGTTTCATTTGAAAGGATATATTTTCCTTCTGTATTCTGAGTTGCATTTACAAGTGCTACTCTTGTATATTCGTCATTAACCTTCTTAGAAAGTTCAAATGCTGCTCCTGCTAAAGGCTTCTTACTAGAGTCAATCTTATTAACAACTACCTTGTATGTAAATACAATTATCCCACGGTGTATTGCCAGTGTCAGGAGTTCCACCCTGTTCCTGATTCGGATTGTTGGAGAATTCAAGGCTAGCACTATTGACATTTCCCTCTTTTCCAATCTTAGCTTTCTCATTTAATTTGGAAGTGTATTCAACACGAATCTTTGAACCACCACTTACAGTAAAGTTATATTCTTCTGCTGCTGCCATTAAATCATTGAAAACAACTTCAAATGTACAACCATCTGCTGGATTATCAACTACGGTATAGCCCTCTGTAATTTCGGTATTATCTACATATACCCTAACAGAATCCTTATTGAAGGACAGTCCCTCTTCTTCATTATCATGGAATGCAAAGTAATACTGCTTATACTGTGCATAGTTAGCTGCTACTGTACCCTCTAACTTAAATGGAACATCATCACCGATATCATAGTCAGCAGAATCCTGCCAGCCAGTTGTAGTACCCTCTGTATCGTTTGTATCCTTGATTTTCTTCTCAAAGGATGGAACATCACTCTTTGGATCAATGGTAACATTACCAACAACCTTTACGATGTAAAGAGTATAGCTATCTGTTCCTGTTACAGAATTATCCTTATCCTTGATCAGATAATAACCTGCAACTGCTTCGTAAGTTGCACCATTTGTAACTGTAGCGATTGGTGTTGAGTTTAAATTTGCATATGGCTCAACTACAGCTAGGATTTCATTAAAGGACTTACCAGTTACTCCAGTAAGAGCAGTTACAACTGCTGCAGCAACATCTGTTCCTTCTGTTTCTTTACCATTTTTACCCCACTTTAAATTGGAGAGTGTTCCTTCATGTAAATCACCTGTAAAGATCTGATAGATCTCATACTGATGACTTGTTGCTGGTGCTGTAATTGTGTAAGTACCGCTTGTTGTAGAACCTTCTTCTGTTGCAAATGCTACTACGCTCATTGCAAGTACCATGACTAAGCTGAGTAACAGAGCCATGACTTTTTTCATTTTCTTCATATTTTACTTCCTCGCTTTCTTTTATATTCCTATCCTTTTTTTGTTTTTGGGCTGTGCCCTCCCTCTGAATAATGCGTAGGAATTGCGTATACTGAGGGTTCCCCATGCTTGGGGAGTTTAGAGAATTTGTTACCAAATTCTCCTGCCTCCTTTCCGCATGTGTTTTTTATATATCAGGAACGCTGCCCCTGCTGTTAGGAGCACGCCGCCCATGGTATACCAATAGGTACCGGTTCCACCGGTTTCTGGTAAAACATATGACTGACTAACTTCATTCTCAAGATATGAAGTATGCGAAGCCTTACTAAGATCAAATGCTCCTATTGGAAGCTGCGATGGCAATACATTAGTTTTATCATTCTCATCTGAGAAGTAAAACTCAATACTCGGTGCTTCTCCATCTGGAAGCTTATAACCTGATGGAGCTTTGACCTCTACCAACCTATATAAAACATTTTTCTCATACAAGTTAGCATCCCATAAAACCGTAATCTTTCCTTCCTGATCAGTGGTAAATGTTTTTCCATCTATGTTCTGATAAGCTTCATTTACATACTTTTGAAGTTGGAAAACAGCACCACTTACAGCCTTTCCGTAATTTCCTTTCTCCACTTTGTATAAGATATAGTTCTTATCAGTTGTAACACCACCACCTGCTGCTTGGCGTTCCCAGAGATAGGATTTGTCACCTGTAGTACCCTCATGAGATGTTCCTGATAATTTAGCTGTATTGTTTATATTCACACTTACCTTTGTATGATTCTTATCAGGTACATCTACCGTAATCAAATATTCATATTTAAAGATCAAAGCTGTACTGTCAGGTACTCCAGTCGCCGTTATAATATGTTTTGTATGATCATACGATGGCGGTTCTTCCTTATAAGTCCATGCCCATCCAGTAACCTCTTCTCCTGTTGTATATCCTCCGTTTCCGTCAGGAACAGCATAATATAGCTTAACTGTACTTGGAATCAGCTCTGCCTGAACTGTTACGCCATCGTTACCACCCTCAGCCCAATATGTTTTATCATAACTGTCAAGTATATCTTCTAGTGTAAGCTTATCAGTACCTTCAACAAGATCCTCTGCATCTGGATTTAACACAATCGAGTATTTTGCTCGCCTTGTTGTATTATCATAATCTCCTGACTTGTCGACTACTTTTTTGGCTACCGTAGTATCCTTTTTCGTCCACTCCTGCGTCTGACTGGAAGATCCAATATCCAGATCATCTAACTTTGCACTTGCCTCATTGGTAAAGATATACTTTTTGCCAGCTACCATTTTCTGGGCACCATCCACTTCACATTTAACAGTGATCTCAAACTCCATTGCTGTAGGAAGTGTTTTTCCACTTTGTCTCTTTATCACTAATGTGAATATGTTGTTTTCATACTTGCTTCCTTCTATTGAAAATTCATCTTCAAAGTTTCCGCTTTGTTTTGAAAACATGACACCTTCAACAGTATACTCTGAACGATTATAACTGCCACTGTTCTTCTGCACGATAAATCCTGTGAGTTTTACACCATCTGGAAGCTTATCAGTAACTGTTAATGTTTGATGATCCTTCGTATCTGTTGTTACCTTGATTTTCCAAGTTAATTCACCAGCTGTTGTTGTACTAGTAGGATTCGTTTGATTATTGCCATCGGTCTTAACAATTTCACCCTTACTGTATGTGTAATCGTAAGTAGCTTCATCCTTCTTTCCATCAACCTCTATTTTATTGATATACTTATTTTTATCGCCAGTTACCGCTTGTGTCAGATCAGCAGTAGTCGCATAGCTGAATACCAATTTATTTGCTCCAACACATGAAATATCATTTTTCAATTCTACTTTGAAGCTAGTAAATTTCAGCTCTGATGAATCACCCATATTAGCAATTTCAGAATACTGATACGTCTTACCATCGCTATCTGTAAATGTCAGTTCAAAATCCGACCCTGTAAAGTCTCCGTATTTAATAATGGTATCATTTTGGCTCTTCCAAGTGTATTTACCACCCCAGTCTTTAATCTGCTTTACAGTCAGATAATTTCCCTTACCATTTCCAGAAACCCAGTTATGTGAGCTTGACATAGAATCAACAATCGTTGTCTTTGGCAGCTTTCCATCCAGAATAACCAGTGATACAGTCCATTTTATCTCTGCGGTTTTTCCATCTGGAGCTTCAACTGCACTATCCACTGTCTTCTTAACTTCGCCGCCCTTTATTGACACATCACCTGTACCACTAACATCGTCACCGCCATCTGGCTTAAATGTTACCGTATTCCTTACAGTCTGATCTTTCCATGTCTGCTCTGCTTCTGTATAATAGATAATTGTATACTGGTTTGTATTCTTTTCATTGCTAACAGGCTCGAAATCAATTGATGTAATCTTACCATCTGCTCCTCTTACGATCTTTGCTCCCTCTGAAGGTGTTATTGTTACATCTGTTCCGCTCTTGATCATACTAAGCATCTCATCAGTCAACTTGCCACCTGCAATGTTCGCATTCTTCGAATTAAGAGTAATCGTCCATTTGATTATTCGCTGAATCAAAGTCACCTCTCTTAGCAATTTCATACTTATTCTCAATGGTTATATCCTTTTTATCCTCATCACGGATTATCTCACCAGTCTTTGAATCCTTTGACTCAACATGAGCCTTATTATTTGCTGTCAAAGTGCCTACATCCATGCTTGAAACATCATATGAGTATTTAATCTCATAACGCTTATATTCTACATATGTACTATGATCCTGCCCCTCCTTACCTTTTGGAAGCTGAGGCAGCTTCATCTTAATTGTATTCGATTCATATGTAGAATCTACTGTTATCGTCTCTGATTTAGAAGGGTTTCCCTCTTGCTCCCAGCTATATTTTTTCATAGTCTGTTTGTTAACTGTGATCTGAGGTGTTCCAAGCGCCATTCCTGTAACTGTAATGGTATCAGAAAAATCAATGTCGTCTGGTGTTCCTTTTATTGAAGAAACATATACGGTATATTCCAATTTTCCAGTTTCTTTATTATAGGAAGCTTCTTTCTTCATAACATTAATATTATACTTGTTATTCTCATCTTCCGGATATTTTATTTCTTCCCGTGGAATTTCAAGTTTAACCTTATCTTCACCAGAAATTACAATCTTGCCTTCATCTGTTACAGTTGTCTTTTTCAATTCACCTTCAAACCAAAGATGACCTGTAATTGTAGTACCAGCATTATTTACATAATCCTGATCAAAATTAATTCTTGCTGAGTAGGTTCCATCATCATTCTTCACAAAATGAAATGTTCCTGCAGTTGTCTTATCCTCATCTTTCAAAGTGAATGTTTGACCAATCAGTTTATCTGGTACTATGATTCCTTCTGGATACTTAAGCTCATAAGAATAATTTGCATCCTTCACATCCGCACTTGGGATAGAAAAGTTGACTCTCAACTCACTCTTGTAATTTCCTGTCGTTTTGTCATATTCTGTTCCAGTTCCAGTCATTGATGTAACATATTTTTTAAAGTCTGTATACGTAGTAGTTTCTGGAATTACCAACGCATCGTTTGAATCAGCTATATATGGCATTAAACAGCATCCCATCAGACTTTCTTCACCAGCACTGTAGACATGTTCCTCTACTACACCCTGATCATTTGTCTCAACAACAGTGAACTCTGTAACAACTCCATCTTCATCGAAAGTGGCATCTACTACTACACCAGCATAGTCTGCATTGCCATCGCCATCTTTGTCAAAGAACGCTACATCACCTGGGTTTGGATCAAACTCATCTGCTGCACCATACAAATCGTTTTCCTGCAGGCTTTCAATCCAAGCATCTAAATCAGTGTTAAATGATACACCATATACACCAACATAGTTTAAGCAAAATTCAACAAGATCTTTATTCTCGCTTCCTACCAAAGCACTTGCTACCGCTATCATATCCTGCGGCCAAATGCCTGTAAGCTGTGGAAGCTCACTACTCTCCTCTTCTGCCTCTGAAGTGTTTTCTTCAGTAGATGCTTCTTCGCTTGTCAGCTCTTCTTCAGATGTTTCCTCAGTAGAAGTCTCTTCGAAGCTCTCCTCTTCAGAACTCTCTTCCTCTGAGCTTTCTTCTTCGCTTTCTGCCTCAAGGCTTGTTTCTTCTGCATCGGTGTCTGCCTCACTTGAAGCCTCTTCGATCTGGCTGCTAGTTTCCTCTGTTGAAGTTTCCTCTATACTTGCTTCTTCAGAACTATTTTCCTCTGTTGAAGCCTCTTCGGTGGAAGTCTCTTCAACCTGACTGGAAGCTTCTTCAGCGGTTACTGCTTCACTGGTCGCGGTTTCTTCGGTGCTCTTTTTGTAGCACTCGTCTGTATGTACATGCTCTACTCTGTCACAGATTAATGTCTCTACGAGAACCTGCTTTTCTGTGAAACATGTTTCGCTGTGCTTATGCTCTTTTAATTCTAGCTTTCCACATGCGAGTACGCCGTCTTTGTAGCACTCTGCTGTGTGTGTATGAAGCTCGGCTGGCTCTTCGCAGATTAGTACCTGCACGTCCTGATAGCAGGCTTCGCTATGTGTGTGACCTGCACTTTCTGGAATCGTACATGTCAGTATGTCATTCCATTCGTAGCATTCGTCACTGTGCGTATGCTCTTCTAGCGTGCAGATTAAATTGCCTTCTGCATCGTAGCAGCCTTCGCCGTGTGTATGCTCTTCTTTGCCGCAGATTAATGCGCCCTGCTGTTTTGTGTAGCATTCAGGCGTATGAGTATGACCAACGGACTCTTCCTGTGTGCAAACTAGCTGCTTCTGCATCTGATAGCACTCTGGTGTGTGCTGATGCAACTTATGCTCTGGAATGGTGCATACTAGATTGCCGTCTTTGTCGTAGCAGGATGCGTCATGTTCATGAATCACAAAGTCTGCATAACCACAGATCAGCTTATGCTCTGCATCGTAGCAGGCATTTGTATGCTTATGTACACCTAGTGAATCTGTCGTACAGGCAAGCTCTTTCTCCTTCTCATAATGCGAGCTGTAACAGTTTGCGTCGTGTTTGTGCTCTGTAATACCGCACTCTGCTTTGTTTTCCATCGTTATAGCTGGTAGAATCAGCATATATGTCGTTACAAACACAACAACAACCGCCAGTGTGGTGACTATTCGATACCACATTTGACGTTTCTTATGATCCTTCATGATTGAACGAATCTGTTTTCTTAACGGATTTTCCAAAACAGACGCCCCCTTTCTCCTACTTGATCTGGCCAAAGTTTGTAAATGGCCAGACACAAAATACTAATTTTCCAACAATTTGCTCCTGTGCCACACATCCGACAGATGTGCTTCTGCTATCAACTGAAACGCTTCGATGATCACCCATAACAAATACTCTTCCTTCAGGCACTTGATATGGCAAGTCTATATCGCATTCGCCAAGCGCCTTTTCAAATACGTATGGCTCATCGAGTGGTGTTCCGTCAACTGAAACATTTCCCTCTTCGTCGATATCTACCCACTGTCCTGCTGTTGCAATCACACGTTTTACTAAGATCTTATTATTGTAGTAGAATGCAATTATGTCCTGCGCTTCAAATTCCGAACCAGAAACAGAGACAACTATGTCTCCATCTGATAAGGTCGGCGTCATGGACGTACCATAGATCTGTAAAACAGGTAACACCAAAGTAGCTACCAGTACTGCTACTGCCGCCACTGTAATGAGTGTATAAACCGTGCTTCGAAGCGTGCTCCTGTAGCTCTTTTTGTAAAGCTCTCTGTGAAGCTCTTTTTCAAGAGTCTCTATCGGCGGCACTTCAAGTGGTTGTTTTTTATTTTTTTTCATGAGACACCTCCACCTACACTGGGAGATGTCTCAAGGCACGTCCTTGTGCTTGGATCGCTGCCTTCACTAGAATTGTTTTTCTCGATCTCTTCTTTTTCTTTTTCTAACTGAGCATACAGCGCGTCTCTTTTTGCCTCGCTCTCATAACGAAGCCGTCTGCAATACTCCTGTGTATCTTCTCTCATCACAGCACATGCATCAAGTGTCTTCTGGCGAAGCGCCTGGAACTCTACATTCTTTTCGTGCTCCATACGCTTGATACTTTCGATGTATTGGGATGCTGCCTGATCTGCAGCTTTGAATATGTCGTTTAATGCGAGAGCTGCTTCTGCAATCGAACCTGTCTGCTGCAACTGAATCGTTCGATCATCAAGCTGTTTCTGAAGCTCGTCAACCTTCTTTTTAAGTGACTCGACTTCTTTTGACTGCTCAATAAGCATTTCAAGAAGCTCTGCGCGACTTAAACGCTTGCTGTCTTTGCCCTCTTTGCTGTCATCTCCCTGCATATTCCATACTCCTTCCAAGTTTTCACTGTTTCCAGCTGAACTGATGAACATGCTTTTTTCGCTTACTTAAACAGTAGCACATTTCAAACACTTTGTAAAGTACCATTTTTGTTTTTTTTTATATTTTCTTATGATTTTTTTCATTTTTGTTGTAATTATCTATAATCATAATTCATATATATATCACTGTTTACTGCAAATCACATAATAGGAATAGATTTGACTTCTCTCCTCTCTTATGCTATAATGTAAGAAATTTTTAAGATTTGTATTTAATGTGATTTTTATATAACGGGGGAATTTCAATGGTTGTTATAAGCAAAACGTTTTCGATTCCGCAATTTTATGATTCTCATGCGATTGCACCCTTAAAGGATCTTGTATTTCTTGATATTGAGACGACAGGACTCACACCTGCTACCTCTTCTATTTATCTGATTGGTGCGGTCTATCATCAGCAGATGGAGTGGCATATCAGACAGTGGTTTTCTGATTCGCTTAATTCTGAGCAGGAGATCCTTGAGGACTTTTTTTCTTTTATAAAAAATTATCAGGTTATTGTTTCTTTTAATGGCGAAACCTTTGATCTTCCTTTTTTAAAGAAATGTGCTGCTGCCTACGGCCTTAATACTGATGTGCTTGACAATATTCGCAGCTTTGATCTGTACCGCCACCTACGTCCTGTAAAGACACTTCTGCAGCTTGAGAACTTAAAACTTACAACACTTGAAAGCTATTTAAATATTTCAAGACTAGATCAGGCTACCGGCAAGGAGATGATCGCTGTTTATCATGATTATCTTGAGACTGGTGATAAGCGTCTTTATCAGGTGCTTCTTCTTCACAATGAGGATGATTTAAAGGCTCTTCCTCAGATTATGCCGCTTTTGTCTTATCTTGATATCTTCCGCAGTGAGTGGACACTTGCCGGCTATTCGTTAAGCACTGCATCGTCCTCTCTTACTATTGTGGTGGACTGTTCTGTTAAGGTCCCGGTAGCTGTGACGCGTGAGCTGCCGCTTTGCCGTTTATCGATCCGTGCGAATCAGATCATTATTGAGATTCGTGCTTTTGTCGGGGAATTAAAGTATTTCTTTGATAATTATAAGGATTATTATTATCTTCCTGATGAGGACCGCGCTGTTCATAAGAAGGTCGGCCAATATGTAGACCCGGAGCATCGTGTTCAGGCAAATGCTTCTACCTGCTACACAAAGAAAAGCAGTACTTTTCTTCCGCTCTCGCATGAGGATATGTTTGATCTTTATAAGGAGGAGTATTCTTCCAAGCAGCTTTTTACAGAATATATAGCTGATCCTGATTTTATTCTCGCCTATGCACATAATGTACTCGAAGATGCACTTCGATGTGCTGTACCTGTTCCTTCTGAGGAGGCGCAGGAAGCACCGCCGGAATTATTTTCTTGAACCGCTTGCTTTTCTTCACTTGCTTTAATTAAAAAAAGACCGGGTAGTTTTTTCTACCCGGTCTTTTTAAATTCACTTTATTTGATGTATTTCTTACGGATTATTCCTGATCCTCATCGTTTGCAAGAGCCTTCATGCTCAGGCTGATCTTCTTTGCATCTACGTTCAGGTCTACTACCTTTGCGGTGATTTCCTGACCGATGGACAGAACATCCTGTGGCTTCTCTACGCGCTCTCTGGAGATCTGAGAAACGTGAAGCAGTGCATCAACACCTGACTCTAACTCTACGAATGCACCAAAGTCAGTCATACGTGCTACCTTACCAGTAACAACAGTACCTACTGCAAACTTCTCTTCTGCATCCTTCCACGGATTCTCCTCCGGGAACTTCATGCTCAGTGCGATACGATTTCCATCGATTGCCTTTACAAGAACCTTAACCTTATCACCACTCTTGAATACCTTCTTAGGATTCTCGATACGGCCCCAGCTCATCTCAGAAATGTGAAGCAGACCATCTGCTCCGCCTAAATCTACGAATGCACCGAAATCTGTAACGTTCTTTACAGTACCCTCAACGGTCTGACCAACCTCAAGCTTTGCGAAGAGCTCTTCCTGCATCTTCTTCTTCTTCTCGATGATCAGCTCCTTGCAGTTACCGATAATTCTGTGCTTCTTCGGGTTGAACTCAGTAACGATAAACTCAACTTCCTGTCCCTTGTACTTCTCAAGATTCTTCTCGTATACATCGGATACAAGGCTTGCCGGGATAAATACTCTGGTCTGATCAACTACTACGCTTAATCCACCAGTGGAGATCTCAGTAACAACTGCCTTTAATACAGTCTTGTTCTCGAATGCGTCCTCAAGAACCTTGCTTCCTCTCTCTGCCTGCAGCTTGCGTACAGAAAGCTGAACCTGGCCCTCGCCGTCGTTCATCTTAACAACCTTAGCCTCGATCTCATCGCCAACCTTTACAAGGTCGCACAGATTTGCATTCGGGATGTTGGTAAATTCGTTGCGGCTAATGACAGCATCTGCTTTATATCCTATATTTAGGACAATCTCGTCTTCCTTTACTGCAATAACCTGACCGGATACAACTGCGCCCTGGCTAATTGCAACTTCTTTCTGCTCACTTAATAATTGTCCGAATTCGTCTGACATGGTGTAGAACCTCCTCAATGATTATATTCGGGGTTGATGCCCCTCCTGTAACACCCACCCTGTCTGCTGTCAAAAACCAATTGGTGTCTAGGTCCTCAGCGGTTTGTATGTAATGGGTATTATTACATTCTTTTTTGCATATTTCAAACAGCTTCTGCGTGTTGGAGCTATGACTCCCACCTATGACCAGCATGCCATCTACTGAGGCTGCGAGACTGGCTGCTTCCTCCTGCCGGTTTCTGGTTGCATTGCAGATAGTGTTAACGCAATTTATATTGTACTCTTTTTTTTCTAATTGGTCAACTATATTTTGAAATTTAATGTAGTGAAATGTCGTTTGTGCTGCCACAAAAACGGGTTTTTTAGGGTCTAATACCAGCTTTTGTGCTTCTTCCGCATCTTTTACAACTGATGCGCCGTCTGTGCTCCATCCTACAATGCCTACAACCTCTGGATGCACAGGATTTCCGGCTATGACGATCTGGTAGCCTTCTTTTGACTTTTCTTCTACAAGACGGTGAATCTTTTTTACAAACGGACATGTCATGTCAATGACACGCATGCCAAGCTCACGCATCTTTGTTTCAGTGTCACGGCTAACACCATGGGAGCGGATTATGACAATGCCCTTTTTAAGTGCTGCAAGCGACTCTAATGTGTCAACTACCTGCACACCTTTATTCTTTAAATCGTTGACCACTTCATCGTTGTGGATGATTGGACCAAAGGTATAGATTGGTGTATCCTTTTCTTCCTCAAGACAACGATAAACTTCGTTTACTGCGCGGCGCACGCCAAAGCAAAAGCCCGCGCTTTTTGCAAGAATTACTTCCATCAGCGTGCCGCCTTTGCAAGCTCTACTACCTTTGCTGCTGCTTCTTCAATTGTCATGTTTGACGTATCAAGGTATACAGCATCCTCAGCCTGCTTTAACGGTGCGATATCTCTGTGCGTGTCACGGTAGTCGCGCTCTTTAATATCGGCAAGCACAACGTCATATGGCGTATTATCGCCCTTTGACTGCAGCTCTAAGTAGCGTCTTCTTGCCCTTTCCTCGGCACTTGCTGTCAGAAAGATCTTTACATCTGCATTAGGAAGAATACATGTACCAATGTCTCTTCCATCCATGATGATATCATTTTCCCGTGCAATCTGTCTTTGAAGTGATAAGAGATGCTCTCTTACAGCCGGCACTGCACCAACTACAGATGCCATATGGCCAATATGCTCTTTTCTGATCTCTTCACTTACATCCTCACCATTTAAATATACATGGCGCTCACCGTCGATATAACGAATGGAAACTTCTGTCTCTTTCGCAGTCTCTCCAATAGCGTTTGTATCTTCTTCTGGCACATGCTTACGATATACATACAGACCGATTGCGCGGTACATGGCGCCTGTATCTACATATATATAGGAAAGCTCGCTTGCTGCAAGCTTTGCGATGGTGCTTTTTCCGGCTCCTGCCGGACCATCAATTGCGATGTTAAAACCCATTTGTTTGTCTCCTTTTCTTTTTACGATTCTTCTGCGAGGCGTTTCGGTGAAGTGTTTGTCACGCTATTCACGTATTTATACAATACTATCCCCCACCAGACTTCCCGTGGACCATGCAAGCTGCAGGTTGTAGCCTCCTGTGAGGGCATCAATATCTAGTAGTTCGCCTGCAAAATACAGTCCCTGTACAAGCTTTGACTCCATGGTCTTTGGCTGTACTTCCTGCACTTTGACGCCGCCCTGCGTGATAATAGCTTCATTATAACTCCTGACACTAAGAATGGTCAATGGGAGATTTTTGGTTAAAGAAACAAGATGGGCACGCTCTTCTTTTGTGATGGCGTTTACTTCCTTGTCTGGATTTATTCCTGACAAAATGACGATCTGCTCTGCTAGTCTTGCCGGGAATAAGCCATTTAATGCATTTTTAAACTGCTTATTTTTTTCCTGTGAGAAGTCTCGCAAAAGTCTTGCATCAAGCTGCTCGTCTGTAAGCGCCGGCTTTAAGTCTATAAAAGCAGAAAGTGGATTTTTATCAAGCTTTTTGACTATTTTACTGCTTGCACTTAATACAAGTGGTCCGCTTATGCCAAAATGAGTGAACAACATCTCTCCAAAATCCTCATACAGTTTCTTTTTGCCGTCTTTTACAGTGAAGGTAACATTTTTAAGTGACAGTCCCTGCAGTGTGCGGCACCAGTCTTCTTTTGTGTTAACTGGCACTAATGCCGGAAAGCATGGTGTCACTGTATGACCAAGCTCTCTTGCCATGCGGTGTCCGTCTCCCGTGGAGCCTGTTGACGCATAGGAAAGACCTCCTGTTGCAAGCACTATGGCATCGGCGCTTATTTTTTTTCCATCGGAAAGTGACACGCCTGCTGCACGTCCTTCTTCGGTGATGATATGCGTTACTTCCTTATTTAATATAATTTCTACGCCAGCCTTTTTTAAAAGGCGTGAAAAGCAGCTTATGATATCAGAGGACTTATCTGACTCTGGGAATACACGCTGACCTCTTTCTATCTTAAGCGGACATCCGCCGTTTTCAATAAGTTCCATGACATCTGTGTTGCTGCAGTCAGAAAACGCACTGTAAAGAAAACGTGGATTTGTCACAATCTGGCTCATGATTGTCTCCATATCGGAGGCATTTGTCACGTTGCATCGACCCTTTCCTGTGATAAAAAGCTTTTTTCCAAGCTTTTCATTTTTCTCAAGCAGTGTCACGTCATGACCATTCTCAGCTGCCTTTAATGCAGCCATCATTCCAGCGGCACCGCCGCCTATTACTATTACTTTGCTCATAAAAAATTTTCACACAATCCTTTTTTCAAAAAAGGGACCCTTGTTTTCCAAGAGTCCCTTGTTCTTTATTTTACTTTATTGATACTCACGAATTGCTCCGCTGCTTTTGGAGCTTTCGACTCTAGTATCATACCGGGTATGCCTTATTCTTTGTATCTGCAGCAGCTGGATCTACCTTTGTCTGCTGTGCTTCACGATACTTGAAGAACTCAGTAGCAACCTGCGGGAACAGTGCATAGGACAGAACGTCCTCATCCTGCTCTTTATACTGTGCCATCTCGCCTTCAAGTTTGCCCAGCTCATTCTCAAGAAGATCTGCCGGACGGCATGTGATCGGCTGTGTGTCACCGATACATTTCTTCTGAACTTCTGGATTGAATGGTTTTGCTGTAGCACCATATTTTCCGCTGAGAACATCTTTTGTCTCTTTGGTAACCATCTTGTATCTCTCGCCCATGAGAACGTTAAATACAGCCTGTGTACCAACGATCTGGGAAGA
>ERZ779880.1910-NODE-1910-length-16521-cov-3.251670_pt1 | contig 16521 bp, 7 predicted proteins | sample MGYA00511555_ERZ779880 | MGnify/ENA primary metagenome ERZ779880 (study PRJEB29588, sample SAMEA2145815) | human gut metagenome | biome: human gut; feature: human-associated habitat; material: faeces | place: Denmark | collected 2008/2010 ...
TACTGGTGCTCCCGAACACGATCTGCACCCGGCTGTTTCTTGAAATCAGCTTCTTCGCCGTCTCCATACCGTTCATCCCACTCATAAAAATATCCATAAAAACCAGTGAATAAACGGATGTATCTGAGGATAAAAATGCCTCCCCGGAAGAAAATTCTTCTATTTTCACATATAGGTTATTTTTGTCTGTGTATTCCGAAAGCAGCCGGGTGATATTCTCCCTGTCTTCCGCAAGGTCATCACAAACCGCTATTCTTATCTCCTGGTTCATGTGTTGTTCCTCCCATAGAATCTGTCTGAGGTCTGTTTCTGAATCTGCCATCCCTCATATTTCTGCATAATAAATGCCGCATTCTCCGGGTAAAAATCTGTCTTTTATGATTCGCTCAGTTTTTGAAACATTTCCAGATATTCTTGCTCTACTTCAACAAACGGCCGCACTGTATAATCCAGCTCAAAGTGCAGCTTCGGTGCATCCCCCGGTTGTTTCTCTTCCAGAAGAACCTCTAAATCATACCAGAGAAGATCATCATCGATTTCTTTCAGACGTTGCGCTTCTTCATCAGTCAGACTGCTTCCCAGAAATTTCTTTATAGTTTTCACCTTGGCAGGTGACTCCACGATTACCAGATATTTCGCCATTTTAAACCTCTTTTTTATTAATTAGCTGCATCCCTTCGGATCCTTTGGATCACCGGAACGCTTCTGTATGCTAAAGTCTTAAACCATATACGATTTTACACTATACAATACTTCCGAAAAAGTTTCAAGCAGAAATTTCCGAAATTTTACGAAACGGAAATCTCTGCCTGATGAATTTCTTCCATATATAAGACTTTACTGTTCCGGATTCCACCGGCAGAACCGTTGCCGGGATTCCTGCTTTACTCCAGAAGGAAAAGCTGTGTACGGGTAAAGGTCACGGAATCATATCCACGAACCTCTTTACTTCCTGCGCCTTCCGAACCATCCGGACGCTCCAGCGCAGAAACCACTTCCACATAAATCTTTGCATTCGTAGCCGCTGTGTTATTCTGAAGTGCAATCACCGGTGCCTTAAACCGGTAAACCTTTCCCTGCCGGATCTGGGAGGCAGCCACTTCCGTAAGGGTATTGTCCTGTACCGTCCACAGGCTGCTTGTAAACGGCGTCACCTGTACAACCTCATCTCCCACATCAAGGGATGTTCCCCCTGCCGCATCCTCATAATAGAAGTTCACGGCATATGCATTGGAAAGTGTCAGGTTGCTGTTTTTAAACTTAAAATAAACATCCACGGTTTCATCGAGCAGACCGTTCTGTGCCTTGATTTCCTGATCGAACGGGATACTGATGCTCGATACCTTCGCTTCATCCGTATCAAATCCTGCCACAATATCCACCTTCATATTATGCACACCGGCATCATAGGCAAGCATCATGGCATTTACGAACATCTGACTCTCCTGCAGCCCGGTTCCTGTCGGATTCTGTGGATTATCCACATCGTAGGTATAGGAAGAATAATCGTCATTTCCGATAAAGACCACATTGCTTCTGCTGTATAGATAATAGTTGTTCGCGCCATCATTCGGTGAAATATCATAAGCGTTCTGTCCACTGCCGGTAAATACAAACCACGGTGTGACGAACGGCGTCTTTAAATTACTTAAGTCAAGCAGATAATCATACGCCTTATGACTCCTGCCGCCATCCAATGCCACGTTCTTTCCAATGGCATAAGGATAGCTGAATACACTTCCCTCATTCAGACCGGACGCACCCAGATTGCTCTGTTCATTAAACATTCCTGCATCCAGGCCTGCATACCGGAAATAGGAATTTCCACTTGTCCGTCCAAGACTGCCATAGGTCTTACGATCAAGCTGCCCTAAAAGTGTCTGATTGATCAGACGTATTCCTTCGGCTGCCTCCTTCCCGGTCACCAGTACACTGTGTCCTGCCTGGATATAATCTTCAATCTTATTCATATTTGGCAGGTTCTCCGATCCGTTTCCAAAACCGATAATCAGAAGATCCCACTGGTTCAGGCAGGCCGGATTCTTGTCAAACCGTTCATTCCATGCAGACGGATCAATGGTTTCAATCTCGAACTTCACCTTCATCGTATTCTCTGCTGCCTTCAGATAATACCCAAGGGTTGAATTCTCCTGCTGGTACAATGTCGCAAGGGAAGTACCATCCTTCGCTCCGATCTGCAATACCTTGATCTTCTCTTTCGTTCCATCCGTCACCTGCAGGATTCCCTGTACCGAGGATCTGCGGCAGGAATTGTTATTGTCAACGACACGGATCCGGAATGGTATGGCTCTTGAACCCGGAGACTCCGTAAAGAGCACCGTTGCCTGTCCGTTATCTGCTGTTGCGCGGAGTACCTTGCCCTCACCTGCCAGATTGTCCATGCGTTCAGCATCCGTATAACTGCCATCGTCATTGATGTCAAGATAAAATTCGGTATGGTATTCTCCTGCGTAGCCCTCCCCGTTCTGATCGGTAATTGCGTAAGTAAAGCTTGCGGATAATTCTCCGTTCGCTGCTTCTGTAATCGTCAGGCCGGTAGTATCCGATACCGAAATCACCGGATGATCGATATTCAGCTGCGCCATAAACAGAATGTTGCTGTGCACATCATCAATCGTATAAATCCGGTCGGTGAAATCGGTCACTGCCTGTCTTAAGAAGTCATACATCTGCGTATCTTCTGCCACATATTTCGTGTTAATTCTGCCGGCCCCGTTCTTCGCTGACTTTCCGGTAAAGAAGTCATTTTCCACCAGAATCGGATAGCCTGCCCTCATAAAGTCCAGAAGCTCATTCTTCTTACGCTCTGTAATATCGGACGGATCATACTGCCCGCTGTCGTTCGCCGCCTGATCTCCCGTATGGTAAAGCTTATTATTGAGGTCCGTATTGTTATAAACCGTACCACTCCACAAGCCTGCTGCATAATTCAGCTTCTGTCCGTCCAATCCGATGAACACCAGATTATACTTCTCATTGATGTCCTCCCACTCACTGTTAAATGCCGCAGCTGCTTTGGTTGTTACCTTCACATCGACCTTCCGAGAGCTGCGTAACACCTGTTTTTTTATTGCACCTGTTGCATTACGCTGCCAGTACAGGGTCGTACTGCTATCTGTCGGATTCTCTGCCTGCAGATCAGCTTTGTCGTTACTGGTTGGCTGCAGCTCCAGAATCCGTAAATCGGTAAAATCTGCAATAAATCCAACCGAATAATTAATGATATATTCGATTGCTTTTGCTTTACTTACATTTTCAGGGATCCGGTTTTCCTCCGGAAGCAGCACATTTTCAGACCGGATCAGATTCAATACCTCTGAAAATCCGCTTTCTGCGCTTCCTCCGTCAATACTTTCAGGAAAATCCCGGTTAACAAGCGGCGTACCGCTGTTTACCACATACACATTCCGGTTCACATAATGATTGCCGTTATCGGAACGGTTCGGGTAATTGGAGTTTTCCAGATTCTCAAACAGCCAATCCGGACTCGTCTGGGCATCCTTCACATAGTTTTCCAGATCCTCCTTCAGGAACATCTTTGCAAGCCCCTGATAGTCCAGCTTACTGTATTTATCATTCGTAACCGTATTATAATCCACGATCACCGGAAGCAGCTCAACTGCCGCCCGGTACACCAGTGCATACGCATTCTGTCTGGTAAGTCCTTTGATTACCTCATTTCCATTCTCCATAACCTTCTGCGTATCCGACGTGAGATATTGGAGCTTTACTTGCGTACTTTCCTGATTGATGAAGGGTGCAGTTCCACTCTCCAGATAGACGAGATCTGCCTGCTTAATCATATCCTGCGTCAGGAGATCCGCCCGGATTGTACGAACCTCAATCCTAAAGTTTTCATTCGCATTATCCCCACCCGAAAGCGCATGGAACACATATTGCTTCAGCCAGTCACAGCCACCATTAAAACGAAAATAGGTCGGCGCATTCCGTACCTCCATCCATACCGGTGCCTGTTTCTTCTTATCTGCCTCACTTAAGTCTGCTTCATCCGTCAGCTTATAGTCTCCTGCTCCCGGTCCAACATAAAGAAATACCTTATCGGTCTTCACCGGCGTTGCAGACAGCAAAGCCACGGATACAGCAGCCGGAGAAGTACCGGCAGAAGCCGAGGCACTTGCGGCTGCATCTGCTGATGCGGAAGGACTTGCACTTGCCGCAGCAGAAGCTCCACTCTTCCCATATACATCATAGGGACGATTACCGCTGTCCAAAAGAAATTCCTTCTCACTTCCCGGAATCACTTCATAAACAGTTCTTGAATCATTTTCTGTAAGATCTGTTACATACTTAAAGGTAACAACATAATAGGCGGTTCCTGTTGTAGATACCGGATTTCCATTTACAGTGCTTTGATCATTACCAGTGCTATTACCATTGCTATTACCATTGCCATTGCCTGTACTATCATCATTTCCTGTGCTATCATCATTTCCTTTATGACCCTCATCCATCTGCTGATCATCCTGATTTCCATCTCCGGAATATCCCGGATCAGCTGATGATGAAGTCACCGGAACTGCACTGGGCGTTGGTGTGGTGGTCTGCTTTATTTCACTATAATAAACAGAAGGAATCCTAATGGCATGATTCACTTTGTTGCTGACTGTGGTGGTCGTTACCGATAAATCAGAATTGCCAACCACCTTTGGTGTTGCAGATGGCGTTGCTGAAGGTGTTGCAGATGGTGTCACCGTACTGTCCTTTGAAGGAGACATGCTTTCACTTTCCTTAGGCGATGTCGTTGTCACCGCATCTGTTGTGGAGGCAGTTCCACTTCCTGCTGAAGCAGTCGCTTTCGGAGTACTTAACGCCCCTGTTTTATCCGAATTTGTATTGTCTGAACCTGTATTTCCTGAAGCTGTGTCATCTGAAGCTGTGTCCTTTGATGAATTCTGTGAATTCTGATTATTATAGTATTCACTTAAGGAAATATTGCTGCCTGTTGAAAACAGGGAAGCTATTGTTCCGGCATAGACATAATTCGATTTGTCATCCATATAATACAGACTGGTAGAGGATTTATAGGTACCCTTATCAACATCCTCCTGCGTAATTACATTGGTTTTCTCCGGCACGTATCCCTTTGTCAGACCGGTTGATCCGGATCCGTTTAATGCTTTGAACTGTACCTGATACGTTCCTTTATCCGGATCAAACTGATAAGCAGACTGTGATGCTTCTCCGGAGCCTTCGTCCTCACTCCAGTCTCCTACCTTAATATAATCATAGCCTGTTTTATCCGGTGTTGTTGCTGTCGGATCGTTCGGATCGGGCTCTACATACTTCTTAAAATAGCCCTTCATCAATCCGCTGTGTGCCGTATCCCCTTTCTTCTTATCATCATCCGGAAGTGTCATGGTATCAATCAATAACTGCCATCCATTGGCGTTCTGTGTGTTCAGATCCTTACGTGTATTCCCACTTCCATAAGCTTCTTCATACTGGAAAAGAGCTTCACCATTATCGGTTCCGTACTTCCAGATCTCATTTACCAGTGCAGCACGCTTCTCATATGTGGAAAGGTCTGCAGAATGATTATTCAAAAGATCCTCATAAATCCGCATATAATCCGCTGCCATAGGGGATTGTCCATTCGAGAGATACCCCAGGGTGCCAGTACTGATCTCATAAGAGGTATCCGCATCCCATGCATAGGTTGCATAGCTGGGTACCACATCCAGAATCACGAACGGTTTGTCATCACCGGTATGACCTTCCACAACCTGCTTTGTTCCGGTAAAGGACTCCTTCGCATACGTTTCCATCGGTTCCATATGATGGAAGACTCCTACGGTGCCAAGTGCAGCCACCAGAACAGAAGAAGTAAAGATCATTCCTATCTTTTTATTCACTTTTCTTTTTCGAATATTACGCCTTTTCATCTTTGTGCACTCTTTCCATCTCTATTCTGTGGCATGCTCCATCTGTGATCATGCTTTAGTTCCCTGACAGCTTCCAACATTTCAATGTACTGTCATATTGGTATTTTCCATAGCAGGAATTACCGCCATTATCCCAGATCTCAATCATATCGATTCCATTGCTCTGCTGACGCTTCAATTTACATGATAGTTGTTTCCGTGTATTTCCTGTTACATCACCATCCTGATAAAATGCCAGATCACGCCATACTTCATTACTATTACCATTCCAGTAATTGGAATCTGACACTTCCGGTATAAAGGTTCGGTAAACCTGCCCATCCAGATTCATATTAAGATTTGCTGTTGTATCTACATATGCCTGGGCATCCTTGATTCTTGACCACTTCGCCATTCCGGACTCCCACTGATACTTTCCATAAATCCTGCGGATCGTCCAGAAATTGTCCTTCGTCTCTTCTCCTTCAGCCAATGTTAACGTATAGGTTTTTGTATTTTTATCGTATTCGCAATAGATTCTGGCGCAGTTTATTCCCTCTGTGGAGCCATTCAGTAAGTTTGTTTTCTCATAGCCGTTTATATACTGTCCTTCTTTATACTGCTGCTCTTCCTTTTCCTTCTCAAACGGGAAATTATCCTGCGTAGGAAGCGGATAATACGTCAGATATTCCTTTCCGTTCCTGCTAAATAAAAGTGTTCCATTATTACTTTCTTTTGCTTCCGACTGTCTTTCCCATTTCTTTCCGTTTACACCACATCGATAAACACCAAGGGAAATCGTGATCTTTAACGTATTGTCTCTCGTCTGTTCAATATACGGCTCCACTTCATAAGCATTGCTTTCCGGAACATAACGATAATTAACTCCACTAATAGTAATCGATGTGAGGTTATTCGCTCCTTCGGCAATTGCTCGGAAATACATTCCCCATGAAATATTGGTTTGCTGCCAGTCTGTCTTATCCAAGTTGGGGAACCGCCAATCCGTTTTCATTTCTCCCGGCAACGGAAAGCATACTCCGCCCTTAAATGTAGAACTGTCCACATCCATGGTTGTCTCTGCAGAGATGGTAACATGAATCGTACTGTTCGAAGATTCATAATATATTGTTCCCCGGTTTGATGTATCATAGTTCTGTGATCCAACCAGATTCAACGTTGTTTCCGGACTTCTTGTATACTGGAATCCTGGAACAATATGGTAAGTTCCACTCGTTGCAAGCTGCTGCTTATCCTTGATATTTAACACCGGACTATGCGAGTTCTGGGATAACGATACATACTTATTATCCAGTTCGGTAGAGATATACTGCTTGGAATCTGCATCAAACGTTCTGATCTTCGTCCATTGGGACTGATCATTTTCCTCGCCCACATAAAGACTGTAGGTCATGTTGTTCATAACGCGTTTGCTGATACTGATATTCAGGCTGGAATCCTGTGTCTCATCAAAATTCAGGTCTCCAAGAACGGCATTCCATGAATCTGATAACAAATTGTAATCATCACAGACAATATTTTCATCCACATAACGCTTCTTGTTATAAGTAAATGCAACCTTCGGCGGTTCCAGTGTCGCATAATATACTTCGCTGTACTGGAACACATCTCCCTCATAGCCATAAGGCGCCTTACTGGATACATGATTAATGTATTCATTCCAGATCACACCATCGGGCTCCGGACCAATATATCCTCCTTTTTCCTGCCATTCCTTATAATGCTCCTTGGATACGGCTTCCAATGCCTGCATGTAGAAGGTATATGTCTTCGTCAGATCCAAGTTAAAGCATTCCGGTTCAACCCAGATATTCCACCCAGTATTATGATAAGCTACGATCTGATCCGATTCCTCACCGGAATTATCTACAATCCGGATACAGATTACATGATGGTCAATAGTTGTCGTAAAGCCGGCTAACAGCTCATCCATTTTTATCTTATCACCATATTGTAGCTGTCCGCCTGTTGGCTTCGCCGGATTCTTCTTCTCCACAACCTTCAAGGTAATCTCGCCCTGTACCGGCCCGTATGGACGTCGGCTGGACAGGTCAGAGACTGCCCGAATGGTAATCGTAGACCCCACCGCTGCATCTGCCTTGATCTGAATGGTAGCTGTTTCATGGTCAGAGTCCTGAATGCCATTCTGTAACGAAGTGGAACCGGACACAACCGTCCAACCGGTCAGGTATCTATCTCCTGTCGGATCCTCTCCACAGGAATCACACTTGTTTCCTAGATTCACACCGTCTACCGTACCGACAAGAACCACGGTACTTCCCTGCATAACCTCCAATTTCCCCGGAATATTATCATTGGGATTAAGCAATTCCTCACTCTTTTTATTCAAGGTCACTTTGGTTACACGTTTCACATAAACTGTAATCGTTGTCTCTGCCTGCTTCTTGCTTTCTTCATCAATTGCTTCCGTAGTTACCTTCACATCAAAGCTCTTAAGTCGTTCTTCACTATCAATCTGAAGTATCCCATCTCTGTTTGGGGATAGCATCTTTGTTCCCTCTGATACTTCCCCTTCAATTTTCCAAGTAACGTTCTTGTTTAAAAGGTTCGTTCCGGTTACCTTCGGGGTAGAGAAATGAAAGGTTTCTCCGGGTTCCAACACTACGATCGGCTCCTTCACCTTGATATTTACGCGGACGCGCTTATCCAAAGGCTCAATATCAGCATTATTAATCACTACCTTATTCCGGACGGTAATGTTGTTTGCCATTTCAAATTTACGGGTTCCGGTCTGAAAGTTCAGTTTGAGCTTTACCACACGGCGTTCCTCTACCTGACTTAGATCCACCTGAAATTCTGTTACATTTTCAGCCAGAAGTACACAATCGACCTCTCCCGGCATCGGGAAGCTTCCACCTGCATCTGCCATAGAAAAATACAGGTTCTCATCTGATTTCTGCCAGTAGAACATATAATTATGAAGCTCTGTAGAAGAATCTTCTGCTGGTGTGCCCGGATCCGCATAGGCAGAAGGCTCCTCTGTGCCTTCTCCACTTGCCGGAGTCACTGTATTATAAACAATCAGCGCCTTTTTCTCCGGTGTAAAGGTGAATTCGGAGTCCTTCAATGCCTTAACCGGCTGGTTGGACTCATCGTAACCCACATAATTAATGCTTTGTGTCGCATCAATAATCACATCCGACATCTGATTTAAGGCAAGCTGTGCCTCCTGCTGCACACTGATGTCGTTATTGCCGTTTGCATAATTTCTGGACGTAATGATGATAAAGCTGCACACTGCACCTGTCACAATAACCAGTATGGCAATTGCAATAATCAGTTCCACTAAGGAAAATCCACTATTCTGTTGCTGAATCCGTAACTTTTTCCCCATATACTTCTCCATTTAACATTTATCCAGACAATAATCGCCTGCGATCTCTGCACTATTCCCTAAAATCAGCTTGTTGTCCGGTTCACAGCAATCTTTCCCGTAAGCTTAATAAAATCCAGCTTATAATCACGGCTCCCTCCCTGAATTCTCATCTGTAATGGAGCATCCTTAAAGGAACCGGAGGAACGATCGAATTCAATACGAATTCCGGCAGCTGCTCCTGTCGGGAGTTCCAAATCGGGAGTTCCGGAAGCATCCGTATATGTTACAGACACACGATTTCCCCCTATCTTCTGTGGTTCCTCGGTAATCTCCTCAAGCTCACCTGCCGTCCCGCCTTCCTTCTGCTCCATAATATGAAGCTGACTGTAGATACGGCCATTCTCCCCCCGGTAAACGATCAGCCATGCCTGTGCCTTCCCCATTGTTGTCACCTTGCAGTCCGCAATCGCACGCTGCAGATCGTTGGAGCATGCCTTGGCATTCGCACTGAACACCATGGAAACGGACAAAACGACTGTACCAATCAATGCCGCAATAATTGCAATGACAATAATCAGCTCTACCAAAGAAAAACCACTGTTATTTTTTGCTAATTTTTTCTTATCTTCTGCCATTTCTGCCTGTTCCTGTTTATTTCCATCACTGTCTGTTCTTAATTCCTGTATTGATTCTATGACTCTCTCTATGTTTCCGTCATTTCACTTCTGACAATTCCACTACTTCTTTTTATCCTATACAGGGAAGAACTTACTCTCTTCTATCAGACAGGATTGCTGCTTTATCGTTTCTCCCAGTTCACGTAGCGGACGATCCCGGTATAATCAATATTCAGATTCCCGACATCATCGGTCGGCGCTTCCTGTGCTCCATCCGCAAGACTGGTTTCCCCGTTTACGAAGAACGCCATGGGGGTTATGGTATCTCCCTCTGCTCCGGTTGTCGCATTTAATACCTTATACAATTCCATCTTATTCCGTTTGAGAGAAGATGCACCATTCGTGATTGCACCTTTAATCGTGATCGTTCCCTTTGCAATAGCAAGACCTGTAAAGTTCCGGTCGATCGTAATATCTCCCAACGAAACAATCAAACGAACCCTGGATGCTCCGCCCGTTGCAGAAGAAAGTGTATAATTACCGGTAGTGATAATTCCCTTTAATCCATCCTCTGTCATGAATTCCATCGTTCCTCCGGTTCCGTTATTCATCAGATATTTCTGTATGGTATCGACACGATCCGTTCCATCTGCCTGCTTCGTTGTGATCTTATCCTTAATCACACTGTCAAAAACATTCCGGAACGTACTTGCCGAAGCTCCATCCTCACTTAAATTCGTTGTCAGTCCCTTATAAACATTGGCAATCTCTCCGGACTTCTGGAAAACTTCAGCAGGTGTCATTGTATTCGTTGTTGTATTCGTACTTGCAAGAAGGCTTACTCCACTCTGGCTCAAAGCATCCGATACCAGTGCATTACCGAGAATCGTATAGGAGTTCTGTGCAGAAGTATAATCTCCCAACAGGATTCCTCCTGTTGCATATTTTTTGAAATAATGATCTATGGATTCCTTATTGCTTCCATTCAGATAATAGGTCTGATAGTACTTTGCAGCATTGTCTGCATCCATCACCAGATAATAATAGGTCAGGGATTTACTTTCTGCACCACCGCCCACATACTGCGTGCTGACCTTTCGGATATGATCCATGTCTGCAACGCCAAAGAATGCAAGACTTTGTCCACCGAGTCTGCCTACCGGACGTGTGAAATCCACTTCCTTAAAATCAGTTCCATATTGATCCTTGTAAGCCTGCATCTTTGTTGCCTGATCCTGTGTCAGCGGATTCTGCCCGATGATCGTTTCTCCATTATAGATACCCAGGCATTCGGTCGGAACAAGGTATGCGATCTGTCCGCCTTTTACGGTGATGGACTCGCCCATCAGAACTGCCTTTTCATTTTTCTTACCTGCATCCTCTACTGCCGCTGCTGCATTCTGATCCAGTTCTTCCTTCGTGGTATTCGTTCCGATATAGGCTCGGCCTGCCAGCATCAGCGTATTCACACCGCTCATATCCACGGTAGAATTCTGTCCGTTGATGATAATGGCACTGCTGTTTTCCTGATCCGTCGGATCTCCTTCAAGTCCCATTGCCGTAGAGGTTCCATATCCATAATATTCTTTCGTCAGGGTTGCCTTGCTTCCACTTCCGGAAAGAGTCAGGTCATTTGCAATATAAGTCTTACTATCTAAGCTGATCGTTCCGCTCTGCAGATCAAGGTTCTTCGCATAAACGCTGCTTCCGGTCTCCTTCGCATCACGTACAATGAAGCCTGCACCCGGTCCAACCACGTCAATTTCACCCTTTGAAATTACATATCGTCCGTTATTAATAGCCAGGCTGCTTGCCGGATTAATGATAATACCACCTTTTCCCTTATCATCTGTTCCTGCATAGATGCTTCCATCCCCGGTCACCTGTCCGCTTCCCTGTGTCAGGCTGATTCCCTGATTTCCGATCAGGAGATAATCATACAGATCATCAATGGAACCTGACTGGGTAAACACGATCTCCGGTACATCCAGGCACAGATCCGTGCTTACGATGGATAACCGGTCGCCGTCCATATAGGAAACAAACACATTCCGAAGAACTAAGCTATTTCCATTCACAAGTTCCATAACCGGAGCCTTGGCCTTCGATGCATCCGTTTCATCCGTACCGTTATTCCAGGCGGTCTTGTTCACATTTCCCCAGATCGTTGTATCCACATAACCTTCCAAAATATCCCTGCTATAGTAACCATCGCCCTTTTCTGAATCACGCAGGTGCTTTACCAGTGTATCCAGATACATGGATGCAAAGGAACTGTAGCGGTTGGATTCACTGCCAAGCTCCTCCCAGTTGGATAAAACCTCCTGATAGGCAACTGCCACCGCATCTGAGGTTTCCTTCTGCAGGCCTGCCACGATCTGTTCCATGACTGTTTCTGCAGAATAAAAGCTGTTCTTATTCCGAATGTCATTTACTTTAATTTTATAATTGATATAAGACATCCACAGCAGCGTTGTTGCCAAAATCCCGATCATCGCCATCGCAATAATGACAATGACAATCGAAGAACCGCTGTTGCGCTTCTTTCGAATCCATAATTCCATCTGCACTTGTTGAAATGGTTGTCTTATCATGGTTCTCTCTCTTAACTGTCTGAATTACTCTTTCTACAGGTGATTTTTAGTGATTCTTCGTTCCATCAAAGGTTACTTTTCGCATATCTGCCGGAAAGCCGGTATCTGCTGCCCCCTGCTCATAAACCTCAACAACAATATCATAGATAAATTCAGTCACAGCATCATCCGTTCCGTTTTTACCATAATTGGTATCCCTGATTCCGGAAAGATCATAAATATCCAGTGTTCTGTTTGTCACTGCCCCATTGTGTTGAAAAATGGCAAGATTCTTTAGTTTCTTGACGCTTTCCGGTTTTTTCGGATCGGATGGGGTTACTCCAAGTCCGGTAAGAAAGGTCTCATTTACAAGATTCACTCCCAGATTGGTGAAGATCCGGAATGTTTCAGAACTTGTCGCAAGTATATTGACTACCGGCTTATAGATTGTCTCTGCCTTATTGAGATTCATATCTGTCAATGTTGTATCGGTCTGCTTGGCAATATAAAGATTCATCAGATTATCCTTCGTCCAGCCTGCCGCCGTACCATCGAAAACCAGCTTGTCTGTTGCAGCATCATATAACGGAAAATAGAAAAAATAAAAGTTCCTTCCTGTAAAGCTCCCACATGGAAGTCCGGTATTTCCCGCATCATCCACTCCTGCCATTCCATCCGGAATATAGGTATAGGTCTCCCCTCCATAGGAAAATTCATATTTACAGGTCACGAACGCTTCTGTCTTCTGCTTTGTAATACCCTCTTTATCAGTCTCCGTTCCTGCATCTTTGAAGGTAACGGTAAAGGTTCTCTCGCAGGTAAGTCCTACGGTCTTATAGGTCACGTTATCTCCCGGAATTTTCAGTTCAAGCTGTGCTTTGGAAAGTGCTGCCTCATTCATAAGTGCCGACTGCTCATAGGAAGCATCCGTACTCTTATTCATGCTGGCAACCTTCGCCACATCACTGGTATTTAAGAAGGAATTGTGCTTCGTTGGTGTAGTACCTTCCACATATCCGGTTGCATCTACGGAAATCAGCACATCAAACCTGCTGTTTTCCAGTTTCGCATTTTTAAGAACAAAGTAATACTTACCGGGTTTGGCTTTTGACGGATCAGTCGGATCCTCGCCATTCTCGATCTTTTCCCTATCCACATCCTCTTTATAGGTACAGTCTCCTGCAATGACAGAGGTATTCAGCATCTCAAAGTCTTCCACACCGTTAAACTGATCCTGAATCTCATCGATATGATATGCCTTCAGCCCCTCTACAATATCCTGTGCAAGTACGGTTGCCCGCAGGGTGATCCGGGACTTGCCATTGATTCTGGCGGAAGTCACGAACATATGCAGCATGGGAATCGTAATGATTGCCAGAATCGTAACGGCAATCAGAAGCTCCAGCAGGGAAAAGCCCGCGTTCTTATTCAGTTGTTGAACTTTTTCCTTTTGCTTCATGCGTATCCTCTGTCCTGCTTATTCTGTTCAGGTTCTCTATGCAGACTGTTCTTTTCTTCGGCGGCTTCTTCCGGCTCCTTCTTCCTGACGGGTATCCGTAATCAGACCGCAGCTACATATCCTCACCGTTATCTTCTTCTGCCTCTTCCTCATCCACATGAATACCCGTTGCATCCTCTGCAAGTCCTGCAACATCTGCTTCATAAGGCATTGTGATGGAACCGAACGGATTATCCGTTCCGGTAATGACCGAAGAGAAGTCCGGCTGTACATAGGTCTTGTCTTCCTGTCCGGTAATAAAATACATATTTAAGTTTGCCACGCAGGTAAGTAAGCCTGTCATTTCGTCATAAGAAGCGGTGATTCCGACGATCTTTGTACGGTTTGTCTGCAGTGCCACGGTCTTCACATAGCGCTTCAGGGCCTCGTAGCTTGAAACAAACTGCATGGAAACCGGATTCCGGTAAAGCCCAAGCTGTATCGTTTCTCCTGTATCGACCGGTTCTGCCTCTTCGGATTCCTGTGTATAAAGCTCGAAATCCACCGGTTCTGTTTCATCCATGGTAAGCGTAGTCACGATCATCGGAGATAATAATTCCTCCGTTAACGTCAAGACAATAGCATCCTCTTCCTTTAACTCCACGGGAAACATCTGCAAAATACTGTCCATCTCGGTTGCCATTTCCTGAGTCTTAGACACATAAGTGTCCTTGTTATCCATCTTGCTTTGCAGATCTGTAATTTCTATTTCCAGAGAACGGCTCTCTGCCTTTAAGGCATCCACCTTTTCCATGGTCGGCTGATAAACCCACAGGAATGCACAGAGGAAAGCGAGGACTCCCAAAAATCCAATGATTAAATAAATATCTTTCTTTGATACCTTCATCGTTCTTCTCCTTTACTCTGCCTTCGCCACTTCGTGGTTTTCCGTATCTTCCAGATTCTGCTGCATCGCTTCTTCATCGGTCATCTCATCCTCCGGAGCTTCGTCCATATCCCGATAGGATCCGACAATCGTGAAGTTATAGGAAAGCACGGTATCCTCGCCATCCACATCTGCGGTAATCGAAGATACCGACACCGTATCGGGAAGGAGAGAATCAAAGGTACGGAACTGTTCAATCATCGATGCTGCCTCCGTCTTCGAAGATACCGACATGTTGATCGTTACCGTCTCCGCATCACTGGTAAAGGAAGTGATTACTCCGTTACTTGGCATCTTGCGTTCCAGTTCTTCCATAAACGCATATAAGTCATCGTTCCGGTTGCGGGTGGCATCATGCATGGCCGTCAACCGGTCGTAAGCTGTTTTGGTACTCACATAATTATCATAAATCGGCTTGATTTCCTGTAAACCTGCCATCTGCTCCTGCAGTGCCCGGTTCTCTGCCTTTGCCGCGACATAGGTAATGGCAGAAGCCACACTCAGAATTACAGCACCCAGTATGCCGAATGCAAAGACCGCAGCAGCAATCAGAATTCCGTTCACCTTGCCCTTACTCTTCGTATCTCCGGTCTTACCGCCTTTGCCCTTTTCATTATCGGCTTTAAAGCCAAGCGGTGCTGCTGTGGCACCCACGCAGGCAACATATTCACCGAAGAACTTACCTTCAAAGCTCTTTTCCAGGTTCCAGCCCTCTGCCTGACGTAAAATTTCAATCGGATAGTCCAGCTGCTGGGCCAAAAGTCTGTGAATACCCTTCATATTTGCACCAAGACCGGTTAAGAGAATCTTCTCAATCGGGGTATTGGCATTATGGGAAACATAGTAATCCACAACACGAGAAACCGCACCAACCAGCGGAACCAGTACATCTGTCATGGATTCACAGAATTCCTGTTCTTTGGACTTTTCTTCTTCACTGCCCTCAGTCTCTTCGGAACCATCGTTCAGCACCACAAAGGACTTCTTGGACAAAAGCTCCATCGCCTGTTCCGGCGTCTCAATCCGGTTCTTCAAAGGAAGGTTATAGGTCAGCTCCAATGCTTCCTGCACACCGTAGGAAACGCTTCGGATAAAGGAAATCACCGACTGATTCACAACCAGCACCATGGTTGCACCCTCTTCGATCTTTACGATCATCTGCGCTTTCTGTGCACACTCATCCTTTACGACCTGATAAATACTGTTTCCGGCATAGTCAAGGGCCGCAAGCTCCAGCTTCAGTGCCCTGGCAAGCTGCTGATAACCATCGAGAAGTGCCTGTGGCGCTGCCAGAACCAGAAGCTTATACTGCTGTCCGGACTTCGGATTCCCGGTCACACCAAGCATGCTGTACGCAAGCTGATACTGGCTTAAGTCCACCGGAAAATAGTCCGACGCATTGGCATTTACAACATCCATGATCCGGTTTTCTTTCACAAAAGGAATCGTAACCTCACGGCTGGCGATCTTGGTCGAAGTCAGGGTAAACACCACCTGCTTCGATTTCATCTTATACTCGGCAAGAGCTTCCCTTAAATCCGCCACAAAGGTTTCATTGAAATTCAAAATACCGTCATTAATCATTCCCTCCGGAGTCGGTAGGGAAAAATACCCGTACACCTTATGGGTTTTTGATTTATAGTCAACCTCACATACTCTTGTCAGTGAATATCCGATTTCTATACT
>ERZ779880.1922-NODE-1922-length-16383-cov-3.093520_pt1 | contig 16383 bp, 20 predicted proteins | sample MGYA00511555_ERZ779880 | MGnify/ENA primary metagenome ERZ779880 (study PRJEB29588, sample SAMEA2145815) | human gut metagenome | biome: human gut; feature: human-associated habitat; material: faeces | place: Denmark | collected 2008/2010 ...
GGCTGCCGGTCATATCGCTGACCGGGTGGCAGGCTGGGATGCTGACGGATTCGACCCATGGCGCGTCGCGTATCCGCCGCATCAATAAGGAACGGCTCGATAATGAGCTTGCCAAACGCAATATTGTTATTGTGGCAGGTTTCCAGGGAATCAATCGTTATGATGATATCACAACACTCGGACGCGGAGGCTCTGATACAAGCGCGGTCGCGCTGGCCGCCGCTTTGCATGCTGATCTGTGTCAGATTTATACAGATGTGGACGGCGTTTATACAGCGGATCCGCGCCTGGTGAAAAATGCGCATAAAATGGATGAGATCACCTATGACGAGATGCTGGAACTTGCCACGCTCGGCGCGCAGGTGCTCAATAACCGGTCTGTAGAAATGGCGAAAAAATATAATGTTGAGGTAGAGGTGCTCTCCAGTCTCAAGAGGGTGCCGGGCACAATTGTGAAGGAGGTTGCCAAAATGGAAAAGATGCTGGTCAGAGGGGTTACGAAGGACACAAATGTGACGCGTGTCTCCATCATCGGCGTGCCGGATGTGCCGGGCATCGCGTTTAAAATTTTCAGCAAACTTGCAGCAAAGGGTATCAATGTGGATATTATTCTGCAATCCGTCGGCCGTGATGGCACAAAGGATATTTCTTTTACCGTCAGCCGGGACAATGGCGAAACGGTTGCCGAGATTCTCTCCACTTCTTTTGAGGAGTTGGCAGGCAAGGAGATCGTAACGGATAATCAGGTGGCAAAGATCAGCGTTGTCGGCGCGGGCATGGAAACACACCCCGGTACGGCAGCGAAGATGTTTGAAGCGCTGTATGAAATTGATGTTAACATCCAAATGATCGCGACAAGCGAGATCAAGATCTCCGTTCTGATCGATGAAAAGGATGCCGACCGTGCGGTGGCAGCGGTGCATAAGGCGTTTATCCCGGTGGAATGAGCTTTTAGAATTCGTTAACAAAAAACGTCCGTGCGCTTTTTTGCGCCGGGCGTTTTTTTTGAGTTTTTTGGTTAATAATACGGAATACAGATGGTTAGAAAGACAAAGAAAATGGAGGGATTCCGATGGATCAAATTCCAACGCCCGTATGGGAAGATCAAAAGCTCAATCAGTATTTCAAAACGCTACCTGTTTTCGTGCAGGAAACGATTGCGCAGACAGGCATCCAAATTACGGATGAGGCGCAGCTGCGCGCCGTCGCGGAAAAAATTTTAAAAGGGCAGCAGCAGTAAAATGAGCCTTTTCTATAGGGTATGGAAAAACAAAAAACGACCGGAGCGGCATTTTTCGCCCCGGTCGTTTGGTAAAGGATCGAATTACATGCTTTCTGGGACCATAATCTTAAGCATTTCTAAAATATTGCGGATCGTATCCCGCACACAGATGCAAAGATAAATTCGCGCCTGCATGAGCGCCTCATCCTCTACGCGGACGCGGCAAGCGTTATAAAATTTGTGAAAAAGCGTGGCCAGCTCGATTACATAACGGGTGATCCGCGCGGGATCATAATTCTTGGCGGAGAGGACGATCTCATCCGTCAGAGCGGCCAGATGGCGGATCAGCGCCCGTTCCTCCGGGGTAGCTAGCAGGCAAAGCTCCTGCCCCGTGCACTCCCGCGGGGCAACGCCCTCTGAAGCGAGCTTTTTCAAGATGCTGCAAATGCGCGCGTGCGCATATTGGCAGTAATACACGGGGTTTTGCGCGCTTTGCTCAACGGCTAGATCAAGATCAAATTCCATTTGGGAGCCGGGCTCGCGCAAGTTAAAAAGGAAGCGTGCTGCATCGACCGGGATGTCGTCCAGCAGATCAGTCAGAGTAATCGCCTTCCCTGTACGCTTGGACATCCGCACCACCTCGCCGCCGCTGACAAGCCGCACAAGCTGCATCAGGATAACGTCCAGCCGGTTGGGGTCGATCCCAATCGCCTCCAGCGCGCCCTTCATGCGGGCGACGTGGCCGTGGTGATCCGCGCCCCAGATATCGATGGCCTGATCGTAGCCACGCTTTACCAGTTTGTTGCGATGGTAGGCGACGTCGGCGGCGAAATAGGTCGGGTTGCCGTTGGCACGCACGAGCACCTCATCCTTTTCGGCGCCGCGTTCGGTTGCTTTATACCAAAGCGCGCCGTCTTTTTCATAGGTGAGACCGGCCTGGCGAAACAGCTCAATGGTTTCTGCCAATTCTCCATCCTGATGGACGGTGCTCTCATAGAACCAATTGTCATACTGAATGCGGTATTTGGCGAGCGTTTCCTGCATGCCGGCAATATTCTTCGGCAGAGCGAAATCAACCAGCGCCTGCCGGCGTTCGGCCTCGTCCGCATTTACATACCGGTCTCCGAAAACCGCGGCGAACTCCTCTGCGCGCACGCGGATATCATCGCCGTGGTAACTATCCTCCGGCAATTCGATCGCATCTTCTCCCAGAAAATGCTGAAGATAACGCACCTCCAGCGAGAGAGCAAATTTTTCGATCTGGTTGCCCGCGTCGTTGACGTAGAATTCCCGGCAGACGTCAAATCCCGCATAATCGAGCGCTGCGGCTAGGCAATCTCCCAATGCGCCGCCGCGGGCATTGCCCATATGCATTGGGCCGGTTGGGTTAGCGGATACAAATTCTACCATCACACGCTTGCCCCTGCCAAAATCGGAACGGCCATACCCCTTGCCGCAGGCGCGGATATCCTTTAAGATGGCGGCATAGTAGCTATCCGCCAGGAAAAAGTTTAGAAACCCGGGGCCAGCCGCCTCACAACGGCTGAAAAAAGTATCCGCAAGATCCATGCGGGCTAAAACTTCCTCCGCAATTTTGCGTGGGGCCATGTGGAAAGCCTTTGCACATGCCATTGCGGCGTTGGTCGCATAGTCGCCATTGGCCCGGTCCGCGGGGACCTCCACAGTGAATGCCGGAATGGGCTCCGGCGGCAGGGCTCCGTCCGCCACTGCCTTTCCCATTGCATCGAGCACCGCCTGGCGCAGTGCCTGTTTCGTTTCCTTTACGAGTTTTGACATCCTGTATTTGCCTCCTTCACCGTGATTACAAGCTCGTTGCGCGCGGCGAGGCCGGCGTTGAAATCGAGCGTATAATGGAATTCCAGTTTCCCTCCATGCTCATCCATCAACGAATCCACCTTTTGAGTAAATACGCCGATCATCAGTTCACCGTAGGGCGTGGCGTAGTGGCAGTTATGCCGCCGGCCGAGCTCCATAATCAATTCCGATTGGTAGCTCCCCGTCCTCGTCATGGTAACGCGGCGGCCGTTTTCCACATGCAGGGTGGTAACGCAGCCCTCCAATTCGCCGTCCTGATCCGTATAGATCAGTGAATAATCCTCCGGTGTGCCGCAGAGGGAGCCCACGGTGGTCATAGACATGCTTTGGACGTCGCCGTCCGTTTCGTGCTGGTCGGCAATTTCTATGATAACGTCTTTTTCCAAAATGATAAACATCCTTTCGCAAAAGTAGGGATGCGGCGTGTCAACCCTTCGGCTCCCATTTTTTTAAAGCGAGCTGGATCAGCCGGTCTAGCAGCTCGCCATAGGGCAGGCCGGTGTGTTCCCAAAGCTTGGGATACATGCTGATGGGCGTAAAGCCAGGGATGGTGTTCGGCTCGTTGAGAAGCACCGCGCCATCTGATTTGCGCACAAAGAAATCCACGCGTGCAAGCCCGGAGCAGCCCATTTCCGTGAAAACGCGGCAGGCGGCGGCGCGCACCGCCTCGAGCGTATCCGCCGGCAGACGGGCGGGGATGTGCAGCTCGCTGTCGGCCGCGATATATTTTGCTTCGTAATCGTAAAAATCATTGCAGGGGACAACCTCGCCTACGGTGGAGGCTTTCGGCTTCTCGTTGCCGAGCACAGCGCATTCTACCTCCATGCCATCGATCCCCTCCTCCAAAACGAGCTTATCATCATGCAGGAAGGCCTTTTCGATTGCATCGGCCAGCTCCGCTTCGTTGCGAGCCTTTCCCACGCCGACAGAGGAGCCCGCGTTGGCGGGCTTGACAAAGATGGGGAAGCCGAGCCGACCAATTGCCTTTTGGCGCAGGGCGGCGGCATCTTTTTGATAGCCATCGCGGGTCAAGGGGAGCCACTTTGCCTGCGCAATGCCCGCCACATCTGTCATGGCGTTTGTAATCGCCTTATCCATCGTGATAGCGGAGGCGGTGCAGCCGCAGCCGACGAAGGGGAGCTGCGCAAGCTGCAAAAGGCCTTGCATGGTGCCGTCCTCCCCGTTTTTGCCGTGCAGGACGGGGAACACCACATCCACATGCTCCACGCGTGCCGCGCCGTTTTCAAAAATGAGCAGGCCGTGATGAGAGGCGTCCGGCGAGAGCACAGCGGGCGTCCGCTTGCCGCATTCGAGCCAGTTATCCTCCGGTAAGGCTTCCGGATCGCCCTCATAGAGCAGCCATTCGCCCTGCTTTGTGATGCCGAGGGTGAGCACCTCATAGCGGTCCCGCGGAATATTCTGGATGACGCTGCGCGCCGAAACGAGGGATACCTCATGCTCGCTCGATACGCCGCCGAAAAGAACCAAAACCTTTTTCATGAAATAAGACCATCCTTTCTCTGCCGGGCAGTCGAGCCTGCCTGTGCCAAGGGAGGGGCTACCTTCCTAAAACCTTTATATGATAGCATAATTCAGAGATATGCGCAATTGGAGAAAGTGCCGGAAAGCGCGTTGGTTTTGTTGATAAAAAAGGCCGCGGCTTGTGGAAGCCGCGACCGGAAAAATAGTTTCAATCACTGCATAAAGATAAAATTTTTATCCCCCGATTATAAAGCACAAAATCCAAAAATCGACACCAAGCATGAGGCCAGCCAGTAGAGAAAAGACTACCCAGGACCCAGAATAGTCCCTAATTGCACGCACGGCACAGAAGATAAATAGGAACATCAAAGCAGAGGCAATAAAGGGCACGACATAAAGCATAGTTTTCTCCCTCCCTTTTATGGGTCAAAGTAATAAAAATTACGGACTAGAGTGTTGGATGCGTCAAATGAAGGATCGGCCCATACACTCAAACTTAAATCGGCTCCTAAATTTAAATTGCCATATATCGACACCTTTTTGTGATAATATCTTCCTTTAAAAGTAGCGGGCAGGTTAGCCTTATCCGGATTGGCAGCCACTACGATCACGGAAAAAAGGCCGCAGTGTACGGTTGTAATATATCTTTTTCCACCATGAGAATAAGCGGATTTGATATCAAAATCCTTCTTAAGCCCTCTATCTGTATCGATATCCTCGGAATAAGCATCATCGCCTTCTGAACCCTCCAACACCCATAGATCATCGGAGGGGGTGTTGATGGGGCTCCCGGCTACCCTTCCCTTTGCCATATAAAGAAAGGCCACTTCATCTGTGCCCGTCAGCGGATGTAAGCCGGAAGACCATGCGATGGCCACCGTATCAGTAAGCGTCCAAAAGGGTTCATATTCCCACGCCCACATATAAACAAGCTGACGTTTGATATGTGTGGGAGAATAGGCGGGAGAATTGCTGGTAGCATCCACATACCGTTCCGAGTTTAATGCATGCGTAAAATTCTGTAAATCCCCAGTCGCTTTTACAGCGGCCGCTGCCGTCAATTTTACCGTAGGCAGACGGTCCATTTCTTTGAGCAGCAAAGCCGGTTGTAAGGTGTTTTGAATTTCGTTGGCCTGTGCGACCACGTCAAAAAATGTAAGCGGCTCATTGCGCGCGGTGGCGCGATCCTGTATCACTTTTTGCAATGCTTCATCATTTCGCAAAAGCGCCTGAAAGTCGGCGAGGGATTCCTGATCCATTGAGATCGCGCCGGTTTCATCCTGCGTGTAAAAAACCTGGTATTCATCCGTTAGGATGCCGTAGCATTCTGGCGGGAGGGTTTCTGCTGAAAGATCAGGGATGGGAAAATCTGAGAGATTACCTGCAAGTGCGGACATAGATCCGAACAAAAGAAGTAACGAAAGAGAGGCTGAGAGAACACGTCCGATTGTTTTTACCATCATTTTACCTTCCTTTCTTTTCAGGATAGTTTTATCATACCAGCAACGCGCAATATTGTCAATACTGAACATAAAACAGAAAAATAGATGAAAAAATTACATATAAATTGGGAGCCTATAAATGCACATTAGATATCATTTGACTTTCCGCCTTCGATTCGTTATACTTAATGCAAATGACTTGCAATAAGGAGCACCCTATGAACAACAGCAAAAAACATCTCGCGCTGCTTTCTGTTTTGCTCTGCCTTCTTTTGATCGCCTTTTCGGGCTGCACACCGGTGGAGCACTTGCAGAGCGATTATCAGATCGTCACCTCTTTCTACCCGATGTATCTCTTCACACGCAATTTAACAGAAGGGATCAGCGGGGTAACCGTGGTCAACATGACGGCACAGAACGCAGGCTGCCTGCATGATTATCAACTGCTCTCCAAGGATATGAAAGCGCTCGGCGCGGCGGATGCGTTTGTTATTAACGGAGCAGGGATGGAGGGATTCCTCGAGAAAGTGATTGAGCAATTACCCTCCCTGCCCGTGATCACGGCGAGTGAAGGGATTGAAATCCTCTGTGAAAACGCGGAGCACGAGCATGAAGAGGAGCAGGCGCATGGTCATGCGGGGCACGAGCATGAGGAGAACGCGCACGTTTGGCTCTCCGTGCCGAATGCGATCGCAGAGGTCAATAACATCGCAGCAGGGTTGAAAAAGCTTTTGCCAGGTAATGAAGCGCAGATTGAGCGAAACCGGAGCGCTTATGAAAAACGCTTGCTTTCGCTTGATGCAGAGCTGGCACAAATGCTCGCCCCCATCCGGGGCGCCGAGATCATCTCCTTCCACGAGGCGTACGATTATTTTGCGCAGCGGTATGGCCTCGTCATCGCTGGGGCGATTGAAACGCACGATGGCGGGGAGCCGGGCACAAAGGAGCTGATCGAAACCGTGGAACGGATCCGCTCGCACGGCATCCGGGCCATTTTTATCGAGCCGAATTATCAGGGTAGCTCGGCGGGAATCCTCAGCCGGGAAACGGGGGCAAAGCTCTGCACGCTAAACCCTGTGACTCAAGGGGAGGACAGCTTGACCGCTTATGAGGGCATCATGCGGCAAAATGCGAAAACGATCGTGGAGGCGGTAAAAAATGGCGATTGAAAACGGCTGCGGGCTTTGCAGCGTGCAAATACAAAAGATCGGCGTGCAGAAGGGGCGCGACATCCTGCTGGAGGACGTCTCTTTTGAAATGCACTGTGGGGAGCTGACAGCTCTCATCGGCGTAAACGGCGCGGGCAAAACAACCTTGCTGCGGGCTATTTTGGGCGAGATACGGCATACCGGCACGGTCCGTTACCATTCCCACGATGGGAAGAATCTCTCGGAGATCACGGTTGGCTATGTGCCTCAATATCTGGATTTTGACCGAAGCGCACCGGTGAACGTGATGGATTTTCTGCTGGCCGGGCGCACACAGGCCCCGGTGTGGATTACCCGGCCGCGCGCGCTGAAGCAGGCAATCCGGAGGAGCCTTGCGGATGCGGGCTGCGAGGGGTTGGAGAACCGGATGCTTGGGGCCCTTTCCGGCGGCGAGTTGCAGCGCGTGATGCTCGCGCAGGCGCTTTATCCCACGCCTGAGCTGTTGATTCTTGACGAGCCGGTATCTGGTGTGGACACCGTGGGATCAGAGCAGTTTTATGAGAAGATTTCACAGCTCCGGCACGATTACCACATGGCGATCCTGATGGTTTCGCATGATCTGGAGCTGGTTCATCTGCATGCGGACAGGGCTGTTTTGCTCAATAAAAAGATTCTCTGCGCCGGTGAGGTTGACGAGGTTTACAATTCCAAAGCCTTCCGTGGAGCGTTTGGCATAGGGGGGGCGGCGAAATGACTGTAATCTATCAAATCCTCGAAACTGTGCTGCCCTTTTCATGGCTTGATTACAATTTTATGAAAAATGCCTTTGTGGCCATCCTGCTCATCACGCCGCTGCTCGGCGTGCTCGGCACGATGGCGGTCAATAACAAAATGGCCTTTTTTTCCGATGCGCTGGGCCATTCCGCGCTGACCGGCGTAGCGCTTGGCGTGCTGCTGGGCATTCAAAACGATCTCATTAGTATGATTGCATTTGGGGTGCTGCTCGCGCTGGTGATCACGCGTGTAAAATCGGCAAAAACAGCCTCAGCCGATACGGTGATCAGTGTGTTTTCGTCTACCGCCATTGCGTTGGGGCTCGTGATCCTATCGGCGGGGGGCGGATTTTCCAAATATTCGCAATACCTGATCGGCGATATCCTGAGCATTACGCCGCGGGAAATTTTGCTTCTGGCAATTACGCTGGTAATTGTTATTCTAATCTGGGGGATCATTTATAACCGCCTGCTTCTGTTAAGCATCAACACGGATCTTGCCGCAAGCCGGGGCGTGAAAACGGCGGTGGTAGAAAATATTTTTGTGGTGCTCGTTGCAGTGGTCGTGATGCTCTCGATTAAATGGGTGGGCGTGCTGCTGATCAACTCCCTGCTCATTCTGCCTGCGGCGGCTGCCCGCAACCTTGCGCGCAGCTCCCGGCAGTATTTGGCTTTTTCCGTGCTGATCGCAATGGTGTGCGGGGTGGGCGGCTTGATCGCCTCGTTTTATTTCAATACGTCGGCCGGCGCAACGATCGTGCTGCTGTGCGCGGCGGTGTTTTTTGCAACCTATGCGGCGCGCCGCAGAAAATAATAATAAGGCTGCTGCAAATTACCATGTAATTTGCAGCAGCCCTTTTTCAGCTTTGGCCTCTACATCATAATATAGAGCAGGGCCAGCAATAGCAGCTCATCAGCGCCCTCTCCATTCAACAAAAGCATCAGCGCGAGCAGTAGGGATTGATCGGAGCTACCCTCCGCCAGGCCCAGCGGCAAAGGGCACTTTCCCGGCACAGCGCCTTGGGAGGCGTGCGGCTCCTCCTCCTGCACAGGCAGAGGCGTTTCCCTTTTCTCCTGGATATAATCCACTGGCAGGGAAATATGCTTTGGGGAACGCGGCTTACCCGCGGGCGGTTGTGAATGCTGCGGCTTATTGTCTAGAAAAGCAAGACGATCCGCGTCAACTTCCGTTTTTTCCGCTGTGGGCGCGAGCCCTGTTGGCAGGTGCTGCGGCTCCCGATGGGCGCTGTGCTCTGCGGCTTTTGCCTGCGGGGGCCCCTCCTGCGGCGCTGAAATGGGGGGAGATTCGCTTTTTTTTCGGTCTAATTCCTCCTGCGCGCGTTGGGCCGTCAGTTGGGCGCGGCGCTGCATTTCACGCACGCGCTGCGTGGCCTCCTCCTGCATGGCCATCAGCTCTTGGTATGTATAATCCCTCGCCAAATCAAAGCACCCCCTGATCCCTTAAAATCGGCAGCATTTCCAGCAGCCGCATCATGCGAAGCGCCTCATCCGCCTTATGGCGGCGCGCGTCGCCCGCGAACTCCGCAAGGCCAGGCGGTTCTGGAATCATCCCCCCCGCCATTCATTGCGCCCATGATGGCAGACAGTTTTTTCATCATTGCCGGATCGATTCCGGAGAGCGCGCCGAGCGCTTCCGCCGCCCCGTTTTGACCGGCCGTGGGCAGGGGTGTGTTCTGCTGAGTCGGTCCGGCCTGCTGGCCGCCCTGGTTCTGCCCGCCAAAGAGCGATTGCGCCACACTCTGCAAGGATTGGATATCATCCGGGCTGAGGCTGTTAATCAGGTTGCTTAAGTTCTTATCGTCCATTTTTCAAAATCCCCCTGTTTCGGTTGTTACCGGTTAAAATGCTGCCTGGTATCTAGGAGCTTTTCCAGCAGAGCCTGTGCCTGCGGCGTGGCAAGCAGCTTATCCGCGGCCTGACGGTCCTCCAAAAGCATCTTGAGCGTTTTTGCCTGCGTCGGGTTCATATTTTTGCGCACAAAATCTTCCCAGTTTCCGCTATTGATTGCCTGCTCGATATCGGAAGCCGCTTTTCCGGAGGTTTCACTCAAATGCTTCAGAGCGGCCTTCATTTGTTCGGTGTTCAGATTTCTTCCGTCAATCATTGCATTCACCACCTATAGTGTATATAATACTAATATGCTTGCGATGGGGGAAAGTATGAACGATCTTTTACCCGATCTCTATGAAAGGAAGTCGGCTCGGATGAGGCTCCTGGTAGTTTCTGATTCTCATGGGGATTCCTACGCGCTGTATCGCGCAATCCAGCAGCAGCCTGCGGCGCAGGTGGTCATCCATCTGGGCGATGGCGAAAACGATATGGAGCAGGCGATGGGCCTCTGCGGGGAGAAGCGCGTGATCTGCGTGCGGGGCAATTGCGATTGGGGCTCGATGCTGCCCGCCCTTTCACTGGAGAGGATTGCAGGCAAGCTGCTGTATCTTACGCATGGCTATGCGGAAAACGTAAAATACGGCGATGGGCAGCTCCGGCAGCAGGCGCGCGCCTGTAAGGCCGACATTGCATTATATGGCCACACCCATCGGGCTGTGACAGATTTTGAAGACGGCCTATACCTGATGAACCCCGGCGCTGTTGCAAACGGGGAATACGGGATTGTCGACATCACGCAGGCGGGTATTGTGTGCGTGAATCACAAAATCAGATAGGCCGCGCAGCGCAAGCGGGCAGCAAGACAAGCTTCGCCGCCCTCTGCTTGATAAAAGGGCGATGAACAGTAGCCTGCATAGGATAGCCAGCGGCTGTATTTTTATGATTGTTGAAAAAGGAGCGCATCCGGCATGAATGTTCTGATCGTCGGCGCGGGTAAAACCGGGCGAAGGCTCGCCCTTGCTTTATCCGGGCGAGGGTATGATGTTGCGGTGGTAGACCGCGATCAAAGCAGGCTCGACCTGTTGGGGGAGAATTTTGACGGCATCACGGTAGCGGGCGTTCCGGTGGATCGGGATGTGCTGATTTCCGCAGGCTGCGAAAATGCGGACGTTGCCTGTGTGATCACGCCGGAGGATAATGTCAACGTGATGGTCACGCAGCTTTTACGGACCGATTTTCAGGTGGAAACGATTTATACCCGCATTTTGGACCCTTCCCGCGAGGCTGTTTTCCACAAATTTGGCCTGCACACGATCTGCGCCACCCGCTATGAGGCCGACCATCTGCTGGACCTGATTACAAAGGAGGATGCGCAATTTTCCATGCTCCATTTTGGAAGCGCCTCCGTATCCTTTGAGGAGGTGCGCACGGATCGCCATGATTGGGGGCTCAAGCCCTCCCAGCTTTATCATCGTAAAAATGAAATGCCCTTTGCCGTGCGCCGCAAAGGCGGGCGGCTGTTCCTGACCAATGCGGAGAACCTAATTCTTTCGGAAGGCGACAGCGTGATTTTTGCGCAGATCAATGATTAAGGGGCCTTTTAAGCGCGTTTTCTGCAATATTTGTGGCCTCTTTTCACAAAAAAGCGGCCGGGAAAGGAAATCGATACTATCATGAGGAAAATACTGATCGTCGGCGGGGGTAATCTTGGCTATTTCCTCTCGCAGGCGCTGATGGAGGATGGCTATAGCGTCAGCCTGATTGAAAAGGAGAAGGAATACTGCCGGCGCGTTGCAAATTTGCTCGATATTCCCGTGATCTGCGGGGATGGAACTATGGTGGAAACGCTCGCGCGCGGCGGCGCGGGGAAGTGTGATACGCTGATCGCCGTAACTGGCAAGGATGAGGATAACCTGATCGCCTGCGAGCTTGCAAAGCAGCAGTTTAACGTTCCGCAGACGGTGGCGCGGGTCAATAACCCCAAGAATATGGATATCATGAAGAAGCTCGGCGTGGATATCACGATGTCCCCCACCCGGATTATCGCTGGGATGATTGAACATGAGGTGGAGGGCGCGGCGGTGCGCTTGGTGGCGGATATCAACAACAGTGATGCGAGCATCAATGAATATAAGCTGCCGGAGCATTGGTCCCGTTCGGGCGCGACCGTTCAATCCCTGAATCTGCCGGAGGATTGCGTTTTAATTTATCTGATGCGGGATTCTTTGATTACGATTCCGCGCGGCAACACGGCGCTGATGGAGGGGGATGAGATTGTTGCCCTCACAGTGGGGAATACGGCGAAAACGTTGAAAAAGATATTTGAATTATAAAAAACAGTAGGGGCGAACTGTGTTCGCCCGCTTTTGCCCCTTGTATAAACACATATAATCCATCAAGCTATTTTACCTAGGCCTGCGGGCGAACGCAGTTCGCCTCTACGTCGTAATCAAAAACAGAAGATCTCAAAAGAAGAGGGGGGCGCACATGGTGCGCCTCCCTTTTTGGTCTGTTGAACTGGTTTTCCGATTATTGCTTTCAGGGAAAGGCAGGCGAACACAGTTCGCCCCTATGGGGAAAGGGAGAGAGGTATTCATTATATGTAAATAAATGTTATTTTTACAGGCTGATTTTTTGGTGCGATTTATAGGGAATGTCAAAATTAAAAATCATCTATCAAATTTGGGAATTATGTTATATTTACAGGCCCAAAAAAATTTTTTTTCATATCATTACACAAACTATTTACTTTTCATAGGGATTATGATATTATTGTGATGTAATTTATGAGAAAACGTTCCATTCCGTCGTATTTTGGTTGTATTATGGAAGGAGGAGAAAAGAAAGGATTCCTTTGGGTCGAATAAATATTGGGTGAATATCCTTATATTTACGGAAAGAGAAATAAATTAGGGTAAAATCGAAACTTTCTATCAGAAAAAGGGGGTTAATCAAGTGACAAATAAACAAAGAAGAATCCTAGAGGATGCAGAGATTTCGTCAGAATTAATGCATGAAGTTGATCATTATCTGAAGGATGTTGGTGCGGTGCTTTCCGGTACGATCCATGAAAAAGAAAATTATCTCACCATGCTTTGCAATGATATTGCAGAATTTGTTGATGTAAATCCGAGCGCTTCGATTAACAATATTATTGGCGAATTCGGTACGCCGGAAAAGCATGCGGATGTTTTTCTAGAAAATAAAATGAAGGATAAGCCTGAAACCATCCGGAAACGTTTGGTTTTTCATAGAGTAATTGCAATTGCTGCGGTTCTTGTTGTTGCTATTATTGGCATTGTGTATGCGTGTGCATTAATCGAAAATCATAAGGATGCAAATGGAAGAACGGCTGACACAATTGAGTATTATGAAAACATAGAGGAAATTGGATAGGAAGGAATATAAAAATGAAGAAGAGAATATTGGCGTTAACTGCAATTTTTATTTTTATAGTTTGTTTGTCCTCTGGACTGACCGCGAATGCTACTGTTTCTATGGATACTAACATAACCTATTTTGAGGACGGAAGTTATGTAGTAGATCTTATAGAGGCTAGCCCTATTTTAGTTAGGGGTTCTGTATATACACGCACTGGTAGTAAAACAAGAACATTTTATGATAGTGATAACGTAGTTAAATGGAAATTTATTGTTTATGGGACTTTTGAAGTTAATAGTGGCGTAAGCGCAAAATGTACAAAAGCAACGTGTAATACAGAAATATACGATAGCAATTGGAAGGTTATCTCTCAATCAGCGTGGCCGAGCGGTAATCAAGCAATTGGAACCGCGACACTAAAAAGATATTTGTTGGGTATTCCTGTAAGAACCGAGGAAGTAACTGTGACATTAACATGTGATAAGAATGGCACCCTCTCTTAAATCTTTATAAAGTGTCGCATCCTCCATGGAAGCGTGGATTCATAAATGGTTATCCCTGTGGGGCGTTTTCACAACGCTTCACAGGGATAGCGGCTTTTTTGGGCAAATCGTTAGGATCGGTATGCAGAAGAACACAATTTACCCTCCGCTTAGGAGGACGGTCTACCAGGTAAATCAGCTTCAGGCAGTATTCTTCCGCTCTCTTTTTTAAAAACGCCGCATCTTCCGCATCGATTTGGCCATAACACACGCAAACATTGCATTGCTGAATGATAGAGCGTCTGCCGCCTAGTATGCTGGCCAGGGATTGATAGCATGAAAGGAGATCAACGCCGTCGGCCTCCTCCTCTATCATTTCGTGAAAAAATTGCTCCCGTGGAGGATACCACTGGGATTGCATCGGGCAGGCAAGCTGAAGGAAAAGCCGCACGCGGGAATCGCTCTGCTTGCGCTCCAGCACGGCCCTGGCCGCCAACAGGTCGAAGCCGGTGGCCGCCCCAGTGTAAAACTGAAAGATCTCCTTACTGATGAGCCGATCCATCACATGGTTGATGCGGGCAATAATCCGGCGCTCCTGCTCTTCTGGGATGCTTTCCGGGCCGGCAAAGCAACACGCTTTTTCAAAAAGTTTTCTCATGTTCAACATCCTTCATTTTGACTTCTTTTGGCCTTCACTATGGCCTCATAATGCAGTCACAGCAAAATCCGGTTTTCCTCTGTTCCCATAGGAAAAACAATATTAGAGAGAAGGTATTCAAACCGTGGATGGTATTATACGAAATTATACGTTTCGAATCAACTCGGAATTGCTGGAAAAGTTCCACTATGTTTCCCGGATAAACGGACGCTCCGCCAACATGCAGATTTTAATCTATGTGCAGAAAACTGTGGAGCGCTATGAATCGGATAACGGGCCGATTGAGGTGCGGGGGATCAAATACACTCCCTCCAAAAAGCTCCCCGACGAAAAGCGTTAGCCGGGAGACGTTGCCCATTCTGCCCCATTGGCGCGGCAGATAAAAAAGCACTGGGCGTCCGCTCTGGCGGACGCCCAGTGCTCTTTTGACGAAAAAGAAAAAGCGTTTCGTTAAACTGCACAAGAATCATGAGATATGGATTTTAGAAAAAGGATTCGATTTGTCAGGTGGTCCTTTTTCAGCAAGCATAAAAAACAGGAATGCGCTCATGCCGCGCGGGAATTTCCTCTTGTCTTCTCACAAAGGGAAACAAAAAGAGCCGCGGGGAGTTCCCCGCGACCCCCGCACGGCCCTGCGGCAGCAGTAAGCAGAGAGCCACGACCCAACCCGTTCGGCGAGCCTTCCCAAACTCGCTGTGCTTGTGCAGCAAGCGCATACTCACCGGCGTTTCAAACACATGGAAAGGCTCGTTTTTTGCTGCTACGCAACAAGATTCTGCGGGCGCTGCCTTGGCCTTCCGCCAGCGCTCAGTGGCGCAGAAAAATGCTGCTTACGAAAGCGCTCTGAAACCCTGCTTTTTGTTTTGTGTGCTCTTTTCAAACGATAGAAAGTGGCAAGCTTATTCCAAGCCGAAGAAGGCTTTAAAGGCGCGGAAGGCCATATAAACGTCGATTTTAGAAACCACCTCAAAGGGCGCGTGCATCGAAAGCACCGGAACGCCAACATCCACAACGTCCACATCGAGGTTCGCTACATACATGGCAACCGTTCCGCCGCCGCCGAGATCTACCCTGCCGAGCTCCCCGGTTTGCCAGCAGATTTGTTTTTCGTCAAAAAGCCTGCGCACTTCGCCCATGAATTCCGCGCTGGCGTCCGACGTGCCCGATTTGCCGCGGGAGCCGGTGTATTTTGTCACGACTACGCCGCGGTTGAGGTAGGCGGCGTTTTTCTTTTCAATCACATCCGGGAAAGTGGGGTCAAAGGCGGCGTTCACATCCGCGGACAGGCAGCGGGAGCGGCTGAGCACGTCGCGCGCCTCCAACCCTTCCATGCGGGCGAGATCCGCGATGAAATATTTGAGATAGGAGGAGTTGAGGCCGGTGTTGCCATCGCTGCCCGTCTCCTCCTTATCGGTGAGGACGGTGATCGCCGTATATTCCGGCTTTTCGCAGGCAAAGGCCGCCATAGCGGCCGGGTATGCGCACACACGGTCGTCATGGCCGTAGCCGCCGATCATGCTGCGGTCAAAGCCGATGTCGCACACCGGGAAGGCGGGCACGAGCTCAAGCTCCGCGCTGAGGAAATCGCTCTCCACAATGCCGTATTTTTCATGGAGCATTCCCGCGTACATCACAGCCGGAGGGTCAGCCTTCTCCCGGGTGCAGGGGGGCGCGGCCGCGGATGCATCGGCGATCCCCTCCATCACCGTATAGGGCTTATCCGGCGCAACAACGGCGTGCATGGCATCTGTCAGATATATATAACCGTCATACCGGTCCTGCAGCCTCAGCGCCGGACGCAGATAGACGTTTTTAAGCATGGTTACAGGGGAGCGGGGGTTTTCGTTCATGTACATGTCCCGCAGAAGGTCCGGGACAATGGCTGCGGTTTTCAGATCATACGTTTCTGCGCAGCGCAGAATATCCTTTATCAGGAAGGGAGGAATGGAATAGGTCAGGATCAACCCGTTTCCGCGATTTTCTTCGCCCCAGCGGCGGAGGATCTTTCTGGCATCCCGGCTTCTGGAATACTGCTTGAGCACCGGGATATTGACGGTATTCAGCCACCTGCACCGGTATCCGCTGGGAAGCATCTGGCTGTTTCCGCC
>ERZ779880.1935-NODE-1935-length-16280-cov-2.716795_pt1 | contig 16280 bp, 14 predicted proteins | sample MGYA00511555_ERZ779880 | MGnify/ENA primary metagenome ERZ779880 (study PRJEB29588, sample SAMEA2145815) | human gut metagenome | biome: human gut; feature: human-associated habitat; material: faeces | place: Denmark | collected 2008/2010 ...
GATGATATGGCTTCTGCAAGCATTTATGTCATGGAGATGCCATACGATATATGGCAAAAAAATACTAAAGTAATGTTGTCTCATATCAATATTGGAACAGGTATTGACTGCACGATTTGTGAGCTTGCGGAAACAATAGCAAAAGTTGTAGGTTATAAAGGGCATATTACGTTCGATACAACAAAGCCCGATGGAGCCCCTCGAAAACTACTTGATGTAACGCTTCTTCATCAACTAGGTTGGAATCATAAAATTACCCTTCACAAGGGTCTTGAAAATACATACAACTGGTTTCTTGAAAACCAACTTCAATATCGGGGGTAATAATGTTTTTACATTCCCAAGACTTTGCCACAATTGTAAGGTCTACTCCTCTTATTTCTATAGATTTGATTGTGGAAAACGAGTTTGGCGAAATTTTGCTAGGAAAACGAATCAACCGCCCGGCACAGGGCTATTGGTTCGTTCCTGGTGGTAGGGTGTTGAAAGATGAAAAATTGCAGACAGCCTTTGAACGATTGACAGAAATTGAACTAGGAATTCGTTTGCCTCTCTCTGTGGGTAAGTTTTATGGTATCTGGCAGCACTTCTACGAAGACAATAGTATGGGGGGAGACTTTTCAACGCATTATATAGTTATAGCATTCCTTCTTAAATTACAACCAAACATTTTGAAATTACCGAAGTCACAACATAATGCTTATTGCTGGCTATCGCGAGCAAAGCTGATAAATGATGACGATGTGCATTATAATTGTCGCGCATATTTTAACAATAAAACAAATGATGCGATTGGCTTAGATAATAAGGATATAATATGTCTGATGCGCCAATAATTGCTGTAGTTATGGCCGGTGGTACAGGCAGTCGTCTTTGGCCACTTTCTCGTGAACTATATCCAAAGCAGTTTTTACAACTCTCTGGTGATAACACCTTGTTACAAACGACTTTGCTACGACTTTCAGGCCTATCATGTCAAAAACCATTAGTGATAACAAATGAACAGCATCGCTTTGTTGTGGCTGAACAGTTAAGGGAAATAAATAAATTAAATGGTAATATTATTCTAGAACCATGCGGGCGAAATACTGCACCAGCAATAGCGATATCTGCGTTTCATGCGTTAAAACGTAATCCTCAGGAAGATCCATTGCTTCTAGTTCTTGCGGCAGACCACGTTATAGCTAAAGAAAGTGTTTTCTGTGATGCTATTAAAAATGCAACTCCCATCGCTAATCAAGGTAAAATTGTAACGTTTGGAATTATACCAGAATATGCTGAAACTGGTTATGGGTATATTGAGAGAGGTGAACTATCTGTACCGCTTCAAGGGCATGAAAATACTGGTTTTTATTATGTAAATAAGTTTGTCGAAAAGCCTAATCGTGAAACCGCAGAATTGTATATGACTTCTGGTAATCACTATTGGAATAGTGGAATATTCATGTTTAAGGCATCTGTTTATCTTGAGGAATTGAGAAAATTTAGACCTGACATTTACAATGTTTGTGAACAGGTTGCCTCATCCTCATACATTGATCTAGATTTTATTCGATTATCAAAAGAACAATTTCAAGATTGTCCTGCTGAATCTATTGATTTTGCTGTAATGGAAAAAACAGAAAAATGTGTTGTATGCCCTGTTGATATTGGTTGGAGTGACGTTGGATCTTGGCAATCGTTATGGGACATTAGTCTAAAATCGAAAACAGGAGATGTATGTAAAGGTGATATATTAACCTATGATACTAAGAATAATTATATCTACTCTGAGTCAGCGTTGGTAGCCGCCATTGGAATTGAAGATATGGTTATCGTGCAAACTAAAGATGCCGTTCTTGTGTCTAAAAAGAGTGATGTACAGCATGTAAAAAAAATAGTCGAAATGCTTAAATTGCAGCAACGTACAGAGTATATTAGTCATCGTGAAGTTTTCCGACCATGGGGAAAATTTGATTCGATTGACCAAGGTGAGCGATACAAAGTCAAGAAAATTATTGTGAAACCTGGTGAGGGGCTTTCTTTAAGGATGCATCACCATCGTTCTGAACATTGGATCGTGCTTTCTGGTACAGCAAAAGTAACCCTTGGCGATAAAACTAAACTAGTCACCGCAAATGAATCGATATACATTCCCCTTGGCGCAGCGTATAGTCTTGAGAATCCGGGCATAATCCCTCTTAATCTTATTGAAGTCAGTTCAGGGGATTATTTGGGAGAGGATGATATTATAAGACAGAAAGAACGTTACAAACATGAAGATTAACATATGAAATCTTTAACCTGCTTTAAAGCCTATGATATTCGCGGGAAATTAGGCGAAGAACTGAATGAAGATATTGCCTGGCGCATTGGTCGTGCCTATGGCGAATTTCTCAAACCGAAAACCATTGTGTTAGGCGGTGATGCCCGTCTCACCAGCGAAACCTTAAAACTGGCGCTGGCAAAAGGTTTACAGGATGCGGGCGTTGACGTGCTGGATATTGGTATGTCCGGCACCGAAGAGATCTATTTCGCCACGTTCCATCTCGGCGTGGATGGCGGCATTGAAGTTACTGCCAGCCATAACCCGATGGATTACAACGGCATGAAACTGGTGCGCGAAGGGGCTCGCCCGATCAGCGGTGATACCGGACTGCGCGATGTCCAGCGTCTGGCAGAAGCCAATGACTTCCCTCCTGTCGATGAAACCAAACGTGGTCGCTATCAGCAAATCAATCTGCGTGACGCTTACGTTGATCACCTGTTCGGTTATATCAACGTCAAAAACCTTACGCCGCTCAAGCTGGTGATCAACTCCGGGAACGGCGCAGCGGGTCCGGTGGTGGACGCCATTGAAGCCCGATTTAAAGCCCTCGGCGCACCGGTGGAATTAATCAAAGTACACAACACGCCGGACGGCAATTTCCCCAACGGTATTCCTAACCCGCTGCTGCCGGAATGTCGCGACGACACCCGCAATGCGGTCATTAAACACGGCGCGGATATGGGCATTGCTTTTGATGGCGATTTTGACCGCTGTTTCCTGTTTGACGAAAAAGGGCAGTTTATCGAGGGCTACTACATTGTCGGCCTGCTGGCAGAAGCGTTCCTCGAAAAAAATCCCGGCGCGAAGATCATCCACGATCCACGTCTCTCCTGGAATACCGTTGATGTGGTGACTGCCGCAGGCGGCACCCCGGTAATGTCGAAAACCGGACACGCCTTTATTAAAGAACGGATGCGCAAGGAAGACGCCATCTACGGTGGCGAAATGAGCGCCCACCATTACTTCCGTGATTTTGCTTACTGCGACAGCGGCATGATCCCGTGGCTGCTGGTCGCCGAACTGGTGTGCCTGAAAGGAAAAACGCTGGGCGAAATGGTGCGCGACCGGATGGCGGCGTTTCCGGCAAGCGGTGAGATCAACAGCAAACTGGCGCAACCCGTTGAGGCGATTAACCGCGTGGAACAGCATTTTAGCCGTGAGGCGCTGGCGGTGGATCGCACCGATGGCATCAGCATGACCTTTGCCGACTGGCGCTTTAATCTGCGCTCCTCCAACACCGAACCGGTGGTGCGGTTGAATGTGGAATCACGCGGTGATGTAAAGCTAATGGAAAAGAAAACTAAAGCTCTTCTTAAATTGCTAAGTGAGTGATTATTTACATTAATCATTAAGCGTATTTAAGATTATATTAAAGTAATGTTATTGCGGTATATGATGAATATGTGGGCTTTTTTATGTATAACGACTATACCGCAACTTTATCTAGGAAAAGATTAATAGAAATAAAGTTTTGTACTGACCAATTTGCATTTCACGTCACGATTGAGACGTTCCTTTGCTTAAGACATTTTTTCATCGCTTATGTAATAACAAATGTGCCTTATATAAAAAGGAGAACAAAATGGAACTTAAAATAATTGAGACAATAGATTTTTATTATCCCTGTTTACGATATTATAGCCAAAGTTGTATCCTGCATCAGTCCTGCAATATTTCACGAGTGCTTTGTTAACTGAATACATGTCTGCCATTTTCCAGATGATAACGACGTCATCGCAATTGATGGTAAAACACTTCGGCACACTTATGACAAGAGTCGTCGCAGAGGAGTGGTTCATGTCATTAGTGCGTTTCAGCAATGCACAGTCTGGTCCTCGGATAGATCAAGACGGATGAGAAACCTAATGCGTTCACAGTTATTCATGAACTTTCTAAAATGATGGGTATTAAAGGAAAAATAATCATAACTGATGCGATGGCTTGCCAGAAAGATATTGCAGAGAAGATATAAAAACAGAGATGTGATTATTTATTCGCTGTAAAAGGAAATAAGAGTCGGCTTAATAGAGTCTTTGAGGAGATATTTACGCTGAAAGAATTAAATAATCCAAAACATGACAGTTACGCAATTAGTGAAAAGAGGCACGGCAGAGACGATGTCCGTCTTCATATTGTTTGAGATGCTCCTGATGAGCTTATTGATTTCACGTTTGAATGGAAAGGGCTGCAGAATTTATGAATGGCAGTCCACTTTCTCTCAATAATAGCAGAGCAAAAGAAAGAATCCGAAATGACGATCAAATATTATATTAGATCTGCTGCTTTAACCGCAGAGAAGTTCGCCACAGTAAATCGAAATCACTGGCGCATGGAGAATAAGTTGCACAGTAGCCTGATGTGGTAATGAATGAAATCGACTATAATATAAGAAGGCGAGTTGCATTCGAATGATTTTCTAGAATGCGGCACATCGCTATTAATATCTGACAATGATAATGTATTCAAGGCAGGATTATCATGTAAGATGCGAAAAGCAGTCATGGACAGAAACTTCCTAGCGTCAGGCATTGCAGCGTGCGGGCTTTCATAATCTTGCATTGGTTTTGATAAGATATTTCTTTGGAGATGGGAAAATGAATTTGTATGGTATTTTTGGTGCTGGAAGTTATGGTAGAGAAACAATACCCATTCTAAATCAACAAATAAAGCAAGAATGTGGTTCTGACTATGCTCTGGTTTTTGTGGATGATGTTTTGGCAGGAAAGAAAGTTAATGGTTTTGAAGTGCTTTCAACCAACTGCTTTCTAAAAGCCCCTTATTTAAAAAAGTATTTTAATGTTGCTATTGCTAATGATAAGATACGACAGAGAGTGTCTGAGTCAATATTATTACACGGGGTTGAACCAATAACTATAAAACATCCAAATAGCGTTGTTTATGATCATACTATGATAGGTAGTGGCGCTATTATTTCTCCCTTTGTTACAATATCTACTAATACTCATATAGGGAGGTTTTTTCATGCAAACATATACTCATACGTTGCACATGATTGTCAAATAGGAGACTATGTTACATTTGCTCCTGGGGCTAAATGTAATGGATATGTTGTTATTGAAGACAATGCATATATAGGCTCGGGTGCAGTAATTAAGCAGGGTGTTCCTAATCGCCCACTTATTATTGGCGCGGGAGCCATTATAGGTATGGGGGCTGTTGTCACTAAAAGTGTTCCTGCCGGTATAACTGTGTGCGGAAATCCAGCAAGAGAAATGAAAAGATCGCCAACATCTATTTAATGGGAATGCGAAAACACGTTCCAAATGGGACTAATGTTTAAAATATATATAATTTCGCTAATTTACTAAATTATGGCTTCTTTTTAAGCTATCCTTTACTTAGTTATTACTGATACAGCATGAAATTTATAATACTCTGATACATTTTTATACGTTATTCAAGCCGCATATCTAGCGGTAACCCCTGACAGGAGTAAACAATGTCAAAGCAACAGATCGGCGTAGTCGGTATGGCAGTGATGGGGCGCAACCTTGCGCTCAACATCGAAAGCCGTGGTTATACCGTCTCTATTTTCAACCGTTCCCGTGAAAAGACGGAAGAAGTGATTGCCGAAAATCCAGGCAAGAAACTGGTTCCTTACTATACGGTGAAAGAATTTGTTGAATCTCTGGAAACGCCTCGTCGCATCTTGTTAATGGTGAAAGCAGGTGCAGGCACGGATGCTGCTATTGATTCCCTTAAGCCATACCTCGATAAAGGTGACATCATCATTGATGGTGGTAATACCTTCTTCCAGGACACCATTCGTCGTAACCGTGAGCTTTCTGCAGAAGGCTTTAACTTCATCGGTACCGGTGTTTCCGGTGGTGAGGAGGGCGCACTAAAAGGTCCTTCCATTATGCCTGGTGGGCAGAAAGAAGCCTATGAACTAGTTGCGCCGATCCTGACCAAAATCGCCGCAGTGGCTGAAGACGGTGAGCCATGCGTTACCTATATTGGTGCCGATGGCGCAGGTCACTATGTGAAGATGGTTCACAACGGTATTGAATACGGCGATATGCAGCTGATTGCTGAAGCCTATTCTCTGCTTAAAGGTGGTCTGAACCTCACCAACGAAGAACTGGCGCAGATCTTTACCGAGTGGAATAACGGTGAACTGAGCAGCTACCTGATCGACATTACCAAAGACATCTTCACTAAAAAAGATGAAGACGGTAACTACCTGGTTGATGTGATCCTGGATGAAGCGGCAAACAAAGGTACGGGCAAATGGACCAGCCAGAGCGCACTGGATCTCGGTGAACCGCTGTCGCTTATTACCGAGTCTGTGTTTGCACGATACATCTCTTCTCTGAAAGATCAGCGCGTTGCTGCGTCTAAAGTTCTCTCTGGCCCACAAGCGCAGCCAGCTGGCGACAAGGCTGAGTTCATCGAAAAAGTTCGCCGTGCACTGTATCTGGGCAAAATCGTTTCTTACGCTCAGGGGTTCTCTCAACTGCGTGCGGCGTCTGAAGAGTACAACTGGGATCTGAACTACGGCGAAATCGCGAAGATTTTCCGTGCTGGCTGCATCATCCGTGCGCAGTTCCTGCAGAAAATCACCGATGCTTATGCCGAAAATCCGCAGATCGCTAACCTGCTGCTGGCTCCTTACTTCAAGCAAATTGCCGATGACTACCAGCAGGCGCTGCGTGATGTCGTCGCATATGCAGTACAGAACGGTATCCCGGTTCCGACCTTCGCCGCTGCGGTTGCCTATTATGACAGCTACCGCGCCGCTGTTCTGCCTGCGAACCTGATCCAGGCACAGCGTGACTATTTCGGTGCGCATACTTATAAGCGCATTGATAAAGAAGGTGTGTTCCATACTGAATGGCTGGATTAATCTGATTTAATCAACAATAAAATTGAGGCCCGGCGTATATTGTACCGGGCTTTTTTTTGCCAATTATCTTATAGACTAAATATCACTGCTTAATATTAACTTAATAAATATCAGCTATTCTTATAAAGAAAATCTGAATTGTTTTTCGCTGCGTTGACCATCGAACAACGTAGCGTTAAAACTTTTAGCTCTTATCAGGATGTTAAAAACATCATGATTCACAGTTAAGTTAATTCTGAGAGCATGAAATGAAAATCACCATTTCCGGTACTGGCTATGTAGGCTTGTCAAACGGGCTTCTAATCGCTCAAAATCATGAGGTTGTGGCATTAGATATTTTACCGTCACGCGTTGCTATGCTGAATGATCGGATATCTCCTATTGTTGATAAGGAAATTCAGCAGTTTTTGCAATCAGATAAAATACACTTTAATGCCACATTAGATAAAAATGAAGCCTACCGGGATGCTGATTATGTCATCATCGCCACTCCAACCGACTATGATCCTAAAACTAATTATTTCAATACATCCAGTGTAGAATCAGTAATTAAAGACGTAGTTGAGATAAATCCTTATGCGGTTATGGTCATCAAATCAACGGTTCCCGTTGGTTTTACCGCAGCGATGCATAAGAAATATCGTACTGAAAATATTATTTTCTCTCCGGAATTTCTCCGCGAAGGTAAAGCTCTTTACGATAACCTTCATCCGTCACGTATTGTAATCGGTGAGCGTTCGGAACGCGCAGAACGTTTTGCTGCGTTATTACAGGAAGGCGCGATTAAGCAAAATATCCCAACCCTGTTTACCGACTCCACTGAAGCAGAAGCGATTAAACTTTTTGCAAACACCTACCTGGCGATGCGCGTGGCGTACTTTAACGAACTGGATAGCTACGCAGAAAGTTTAGGTCTGAATTCCCGTCAAATAATCGAAGGCGTTTGTCTCGACCCACGTATTGGCAACCATTACAACAATCCGTCGTTTGGTTATGGTGGTTATTGTTTGCCGAAAGATACCAAGCAGTTACTGGCGAACTACCAGTCTGTGCCGAATAACCTGATCTCGGCAATTGTCGATGCTAACCGCACGCGTAAAGATTTTATTGCCGATGCCATTTTGTCACGCAAGCCGCAAGTGGTAGGTATTTATCGTCTGATTATGAAGAGCGGTTCAGATAACTTCCGTGCGTCTTCTATTCAGGGGATTATGAAGCGTATCAAGGCGAAAGGTGTTGAAGTAATCATCTACGAGCCAGTGATGAAAGAAGACTCATTCTTCAACTCTCGCCTGGAACGTGATCTCGCCACCTTCAAACAACAAGCCGACGTCATTATTTCCAACCGTATGGCAGAAGAGCTTAGGGATGTGGCAGATAAGGTCTACACCCGCGATCTCTTTGGCAGCGACTAACATCTTGTTATCAGGGCTATTTACGCCCTGATTGTCTTTTGTTACCTCCGCAATAATTCATTATTTTTATCACTTATCCTATAGCATTCACAGGGATTATCGCTAAACTATGCGGACTTGGAAATTTCCGTCAGTTAGGGTAATGATGAGAGTAGAAAATAATAATGTTTCTGGGCAAAACCATGACCCGGAACAGATTGATTTGATTGATTTACTAGTGCAGTTGTGGCGTGGCAAGATGACAATCATCATTTCCGTCATTGTGGCTATTGCTCTGGCTATTGGTTATTTGGCAGTAGCGAAGGAGAAATGGACGTCAACAGCAATTATCACTCAGCCCGACGTGGGGCAAATTGCTGGCTATAACAATGCCATGAATGTTATCTATGGTCAGGCTGCACCGAAAGTATCGGATTTGCAGGAGACGTTAATTGGTCGCTTCAGTTCTGCCTTCTCAGCATTAGCAGAAACGCTGGATAATCAGGAAGAACCAGAAAAACTTACCATCGAACCTTCTGTTAAGAACCAGCAATTACCATTGACTGTTTCTTATGTTGGGCAAACTGCAGAGGGAGCACAAATGAAGTTGGCCCAATACATTCAGCAAGTTGATGATAAAGTGAATCAAGAGCTAGAAAAGGATCTCAAAGACAACATTGCTCTGGGACGGAAAAACTTGCAGGACTCTTTAAGAACGCAGGAAGTAGTTGCGCAGGAGCAGAAAGAGCTGCGTATCCGTCAGATTCAGGAAGCGTTGCAGTATGCGAATCAGGCGCAGGTGGCAAAGCCACAGGTTCAGCAGACTGAAGATGTGACGCAAGATACGTTGTTCCTTTTGGGGAGCGAAGCGCTGGAGTCGATGATTAAGCATGAGGCGACCCGTCCGTTGGTGTTCTCACCAAACTACTATCAGACACGTCAAAACCTGTTGGATATTGAAAACTTAAAGGTTGATGATCTTGATATTCATGCTTACCGCTATGTAATGAAACCGACGTTACCTATTCGTCGCGATAGTCCGAAAAAGGCAATCACCTTGATTCTGGCGGTGCTGCTGGGCGGCATGGTTGGCGCGGGGATTGTGCTGGGGCGTAACGCTCTGCGTAATTACAACGCGAAGTAATCTTTTCGGTTTTAAAGAAAAAGGGCAGGGTGGTGACACCTTGCCCGTTTTTTTTGCCGGATGCGACAACAATATCGCATCCGCTTACCCCGCAACTCACTGATGACGTTTACGCAGGTTCTCAATCACCGTTGTTAAATCCAGATCCTGATCCTGCAACAATACCAGCAGGTGATACATCAAGTCAGACGCCTCGTTGGTCAGCTCAAAGCGGTCATGTACAGTCGCGGCCAGTGCGGTTTCCACGCCTTCTTCGCCCACTTTCTGCGCAATGCGTTTGGTGCCGCTGGCATACAGTTTGGCGGTGTAGGAGGTTTCCGGGTCGGCAGATTTGCGTTCGGCGAGCAATTGTTCCAGTTGATACAGGAACAGCCACTGGTGAGCGGTGTCGCCGAAGCAGCTGCTGGTGCCTTTGTGGCAGGTTGGTCCGATAGGATTCGCCAGTACCAGTAGCGTGTCGTTGTCGCAGTCCGGCGCAATATTTACTACGTTGAGGAAATTGCCCGACGTTTCGCCTTTGGTCCACAGTCGCTGTTTAGTGCGCGAGAAGAAGGTGACTTTGCCGCTTTCGATGGTTTTGTCTAAGGCTTCCGGGTTCATATAGCCCAGCATTAACACTTCGCCGGATACCGCGTGTTGCACAATCACCGGCATCAGTCCGTCGGTTTTTTCCCAGTCCAGTTCGCGACGTTGTTGTTCTGTTAACATATCCTGATCTCCACGCCCTGTGTTGCCAGGTACGCTTTTAATTCACCAATATTGATTATTTGTTTGTGGAATACGGAAGCTGCCAGCGCGCCGTCAACGTCGGCATCGCGGAAGGCTTCGAGGAAGTGTTCCATGGTGCCCGCGCCACCGGAAGCAATCAGCGGGACGTGGCAAACTTCACGCACTTTTTTCAGTTGTTCGAGGTCGTAACCGTTACGCACGCCGTCCTGATTCATCATGTTGAGGACGATTTCTCCGGCACCGCGTTTTTGCACTTCCTGTACCCAGTCGAGCGTTTCCCACTGAGTGACGCGGGTGCGGCTTTCATCGCCGGTATATTGATTCACATGATATTTACCGGTTTCAGCGTCGTACCAGGTATCAATACCCACCACAATACACTGCACGCCAAATCGATCCGCCAGGCGAGTAATTAACGTCGGGTCCGCCAGCGCAGGGGAGTTGATGGAAATTTTATCCGCGCCAAAGGAAAGAATTTTCGCGGCATCTTCCAGAGACTTAATCCCACCCGCCACGCAGAACGGAATGTCGATCACTTCCGCCACGCGAGATACCCAACTTTTATCTACCACACGGCCATCGCTGGAAGCGGTGATATCGTAGAACACCAGTTCGTCTGCACCTTCTTCGGCGTAGCGTTTTGCCAGCGGCACGATATCGCCAATGATTTCATGGTTGCGAAACTGTACGCCTTTCACCACCTGACCATCACGAACGTCGAGACACGGGATTATGCGTTTTGCCAGCATGCGATGGCCTCCTTCACGGTGAATTTACCTTCCAGTAATGCACGACCAACTATTACGCCGCGCACGCCAGTGCCACGCAGGGCAGCAACATCGTTAATGTCGCCAATGCCGCCGGATGACTGAAATGCCACCTGCGGATATCTGGCGCACACTTCTTCATATAAAGAGACGTTAGAGCCTGCCAGCGTGCCGTCGCGCGAGATATCGGTACACAGCACATGTTTCAGGCCGACGGGCAGATAGGTTTCCACCAGTTGTTCCAGTGACACGCCCGAATTCTCTTGCCAGCCGCTGACCGCCACCTGCTTGTTGCCTTGCTCGTCAATACGGACATCCAGCGCCAGCACTAAGGCATCGGCACCGAAACGTTCAAACCAGCCTTTCACCATTTCTGGTGATTTCACCGCAGTGGAGCCAACCACCACGCGCGCAACCCCAGCTTCCAGTAACGCCGCCACGTCTTCTTCGCTACGCACGCCGCCGCCAACCTGCACCGGAACGTTAACGCCAGCGACCAGGGTTTTAATCAGCGGGATTTGACGTTTTGCCGGATCTTTTGCCCCGGTCAGATCCACCAAATGCAGCACTTCGGCACCTTGTGCGGCGTAATCCTGTAAGCGCGGCAGCGGGTCGTTACCGTAATCGCGTTGTTTGCCGTAATCGCCCTGATGGAGACGCACCACAGTGCCGTCGATTAAATCTAATGCCGGAATAATCATCACATCTCCAGGAAGTTTTTCAGCAACTTAGCGCCAGCGGCACCAGAACGCTCCGGATGGAACTGCACGCCGTAGAAGTTATCTTTTTGTACCGCCGCGGTGAATGGTTCGCCGTAATTACACTGGGCGATGGTCCACGGATTGACTGGCATTGCGTAGCTGTGAACAAAGTAAAAGTACGCGCCGTCTTCAATCCCCTGAAACAGGCGGTTGCCTGCCTGCGGGTAAACGCGATTCCAGCCCCTATGCGGCCGCGGCAGACCAAAGTCGGTCATTTTCGGCACGTCTTCGTCGATGATGCCCAGCAAATCGACGCCGTTGCTCTCTTCACTGCGCCGCCCCAGCAGTTGCATCCCTAAGCAGATGCCCAGCACCGGTTGGGTACAGGCTTTGATGAGATCAAACAGCTCGCGCTCACGCACCTGATCCATCGCTGCTTGTGCAGTGCCAACGCCGGGTAAAAATAGTTTATCGGCCAGCAACACCACGTCCGGGTCACGGCTGACTTTGGGTTCATAACCGTGACGCGCAATGGCAGACTTCACCGAGTTCAGGTTGGCGCAGCCAGTATCAAGGATCACCACGTTCATTACAGCACTCCTTTCGACGAGGGCAGGGTATCGCCTTCCACGCGGATGGCCTGGCGCAGGGTCCGACCAAAGGCTTTGAACAGGCTCTCTACACGGTGATGATCGTTTTTACCTTTGGTTTTCAGGTGGAGCGTCACGCCCATGGTGTAAGAGAGCGAACGGAAGAAGTGCTCGATCATCTCGGTGCTGAGATCGCCCACGCGTTGGTAGGTAAACTCGGCTTTATATTCCAGGTGCGGGCGACCAGAGATATCCAGCGCGCAGCGGGCAAGGCATTCGTCCATCGGCAGCACAAAACCAAAGCGGCAAATACCGCGTTTATCGCCGAGGGCAATTTTTAACGCTTCGCCCAGCGCCAGGCCGGTATCTTCGACGGTGTGGTGATCGTCGATATAGAGGTCGCCTTTGACGTTGATTTCCATACGGAAACCGCCGTGGGTGGCGATCTGATCCAGCATGTGATCAAAGAAGCCAACGCCGGTATTAATCTTGCTGCCACCTTCACGATCCAGCCACACCTGAACGTCAATCTGCGTCTCTTTGGTATTACGCACTACGTGAGCGTAACGGTCACGTCTGGTGAGTTGCTCGCCAATCATTGGCCAGTTCAGGGTTTCGCGGTCGTAGCGTAAACCATTAATGCCCATGTTTTCAGCGAGTTGAATATCGGTCGCGCGATCGCCAATCACATAACTGTTGGCGCGATCCATCGCTTGCTCAGCGAGATAACGCTCCACCAGTTTTACTTTCGGTTTACGGCAGTCGCACTCATCGGCGGGCAGGTGCGGACAAATCAGCACTTCATCAAACTGTACGCCTTGCGAGGTGAATATCTGCATCATCAGGTTGTGCGGGCCATCGAAATCCGCCTGCGGGAAACTTTGTGTTCCCAGACCATCCTGATTAGTGATCATCACCAGTTTGTAGCCCGCTTTTTGCAGCTTCAGCAGTTGCGGGATCACGCCCGGTTCAAAGGCGAGTTTGTCAAAACGATCCACCTGAAAATCACTCGGCGGTTCGCTAATCAGGGTTCCATCGCGATCGATAAAAAGATACTTCTGACTCATCAAACTTGCTCCGCACGTAAGGCGTCAATGACGCGCTGGCTTTCTTCACGGGTTCCGACGGTAATTCGCAGGCAGCCGCTTAAAGAGGGTTGTTTATTCTGATCACGTAAGATAATGCCCTGATCCCACAAAGATTTAAACACTGCACTGGAGGCTTTAAAGCGCGCCAGAATGTAGTTGGTTTCAGAGTCAAAAACCTGCTCCACGCAGGGGATCTCTTTCAGTGCGGCAATCAGGTATTCGCGTTCTGCAATAATTTGCGCCACCCGTTCGCGCATGGCGATAATTCCCTGCGGGCTTAACGCCTGGGCCGCAATGTCGGCAACCGGCGTCGAGAGCGGGTAGGGGGCAATCACTTTCATCAGCAGGTTGATGACTTCTTCGTTTGCCAGCGTAAATCCGCAACGAAGGCCCGCCAGAGCAAAAGCTTTCGACAGTGTGCGCAAAATAGCCAGGTGCGGATATTCCGTCAGCCAGCCAGCCAGCGATGCCTGTGGGCAAAACTCGATATAGGCTTCATCGGCAACCACAATCGCCTTACCGCGCGTTAACTCCAGCAGGGTGCGAAAATCCTGCGGATTGATCAGTTGCCCGGTTGGGTTGTTGGGGCTGCAAACATAGACCACTTTTACGCCGTCCAGCTTGTCGGAAATGCCCTGTAAGTCCAGTTGCCAGTTTTCCAGCGTCGGCACTGTGCGGCACTCGACGCCAATGGTTTCAGCGCTGACGCTGTACATGCCGTACGTTGGCGGGCAGTAGAGGATGGCGTCTTTACCCGGTTCGCAAAAAGCGCGAATCAGTAGTTCAATACCTTCGTCCGCGCCACGGCTGACCAGCACCTGTTCCGGTTTTACGCCTGCATATTGCGCGTAATTTTCAATCACCGCTTTCGGCTGGCATTCCGGGTAGCGGTTGAGCGTTTGCTGAGTAAGCTGAAACTCCACGGCTGTGGGATATTCGTTGGCGTTCAGCCAGACGTCGCCATTACCGCCCAGACGACGCGCCGACTGATACGGCGTCAGGTTGCGGACGTTTTCACGCGCTAAATCGGTAATAGTCACGGTGCTCATGCTTGCTCCTTAAGGGCGTTAACACGCAAAGTAACGGCATTTTTGTGGGCGGTCAGGCGCTCGGCGGCGGCCAGTGTTTCAATGGTCGAAGCCAGCGCGGAGAAACCTACTTTCGACAGTTCCTGCACGGTCATCCGCTTCTGGAAATCCGCCAGTCCGAGGCTGGAACAGGTGGCGGTGTAGCCGTAAGTCGGTAGAACATGGTTGGTTCCGGAGGCGTAATCACCTGCCGATTCCGGTGACCAGTCACCAAGAAATACCGAACCGGCGCTGGTGATGCCATCGACCAGTTCGCGGGCGTTGCGGGTCTGAATGATCAGGTGCTCCGGGCCGTACTGGTTGGAGATCTCCACGCACTGCGCTAAATCTTTAGTCACGATCAGGCGGCTGGCGTTCAGTGCCTGGCGGGCGGTTTCGGCACGCGGCAGTTCTGCTAACTGGCGTTCGACGGCTTCGGCAACTTGATGCGCCATATCAGCGTCAGGCGTCAGTAAAATCACCTGTGAGTCCGGGCCGTGTTCAGCCTGAGAAAGCAAATCAGAAGCCACGAAATCCGGCGTTGCGCCGCTGTCGGCAATGACCAACACTTCCGACGGGCCTGCGGGCATATCGATCGCCGCACCGTCCAGACGCTGGCTCACCTGACGTTTTGCCTCGGTGACAAAGGCGTTACCCGGCCCGAAGATTTTGTCCACTTTCGGCACAGATTCAGTACCAAACGCCAGCGCGGCAATGGCCTGCGGCTGGTCCCCGGAGGGTTGATATTCAGATACGACTTCAAATTTCGGCATAGTCCAACTCCACTCATGGTTTAAACTTCAGGCGTTGCCCTGCGGGCAAGCACGCACTCAATTCTCCTGCTTAGCATAACACAGCGGGGGGCAAATTGCAAACATTTGTTCTATATTCGGCAAGTGTTCTTGCAAGGCGCGGTCCTCTATGGTAGAATGGCCCCAGCACAGCAATTTTACACCGATTGAGTCATGCACTGCAACAGCGCATGGCGGGAAGCGGCACGTTGGATTTCATGGATGCCGGTGTAAGATAAACCAATCATACTGAGAGGCTGATTGAGATGAAAAATATACGGAAAAAGCGGGCCGTCGCCACGGTATCTGCCAACAACCAGGAGGTGATATCTCAATAATAAACAGGAGGATTTCATGAACAACATTCCAAGCCCGGACGTCTTATTTCCCAACGCCTATCACACGTCCTGCTTTTTGAAAAATGCTATCTCTGCCCCGAATATTTTCGTGGGCGATTACACGTATTACGATGATCCTGTAGACCCCACCGCCTTTGAGCGGAACAACGTCCTCTTCAACTGGCCGGAGTTCGGGGACCGGCTGATCATCGGCAAGTTCTGCGCCCTGGCCAGCGGCGTGCAGTTCATCATGGGCAGTGCCAACCACCGCCTTGACAGCATCAGCACTTACCCTTTCAACGTTTTTGGGGGTGCGTGGGAGGCCAACACCCCGCCCCACCTCTCCCAGCTCCCCTTCAAAGGGGACACCGTAGTTGGAAACGACGTGTGGATTGGGCGGGAGAGCGTGGTCATGCCCGGCGTCCACATCGGCGATGGCGCGATTGTGGCCGCTTACTCCGTTGTGACCCGAGATGTGCCCGTCTATACGCTGGCA
>ERZ779880.1936-NODE-1936-length-16248-cov-3.414500_pt1 | contig 16248 bp, 13 predicted proteins | sample MGYA00511555_ERZ779880 | MGnify/ENA primary metagenome ERZ779880 (study PRJEB29588, sample SAMEA2145815) | human gut metagenome | biome: human gut; feature: human-associated habitat; material: faeces | place: Denmark | collected 2008/2010 ...
GATTTTCTTTGGGTTATAAATAATAAAAATAGTGTTAAAATGGAAATTATATGATACATTAGAATAAAAGCAGAATAATGATGTAAGCTAGAATTTATTATTTGTTGATTAAAAATGAGGAGGAGAGCAATGGTAAAAAAGACAGCAAAAGAAATGCTGGAGATAGCAATAGAAATGAGAAAAAAATCATATGCACCTTATTCGAATTTTTGTGTAGGTGCATGTTTAGAATGTACGGATGGAAAATATATTACCGGGTGTAACATTGAAAACTCCAGTTATGGAGCAACCAATTGTGCAGAGAGAACAGCTTTTTTCAAAGCAGTAAGTGATGGAATAACTCATTTTTCAAGAATTGCTATTGCGGGAGGACAACGAAATGGAGCACTTCAAATATGTCCACCTTGTGGAATTTGTCTGCAGGTCATGATGGAATTCTGTGATCCGGATCATTTTGAGATAATTTTAGGAGATGGTGAAAATGATATCACATACTTATTAAGGGATTTGCTGCCAAAAGGATTTGGGCCAGAAAATATAAAATAGTGTAAGCAAAAGGATATCCGGTAAATTCTATAGTATGTAACGCTGAAAAAAATGTGTATAATATAGAAAAAACTTGAGTGAAACACAGAAAGCCGAATAGAAAAAAACTGTATGAAACACAGAAAGCTGAATGGAAAAACCTGAGTGAAATACAGAAAGCTGAATAGAAAAGCAAAGTGATATTAAGCAAAACAAATAATATTGCGCAAGAGTAGGACAAGATAGAAAAACAGGTTTTACAGGAAACGCAGAGAGATGATGAAAAGAGAGGAGAAAAAATATGAATGTGTATGAAATTATTGATAAGAAAAAAAGGGGTTTGGAGCTTAACCAAACAGAAATTGAGTATTTGATCAATGGATATGTAAATAATGAAATTCCTGATTATCAAATATCGGCTTGGTTGATGGCAGTTTACTTTCAGGGGATGACAGATCGTGAACTTTTGGCGTTGACAAATTGTATGACAAAATCCGGTGAAATTGTGGATTTATCAAGTATTATGGGAGTAAAAGTGGACAAGCATAGTACTGGGGGAGTTGGTGATAAAGTTACTTTAGTTGTTGCTCCAATTGTTGCAGCGTGTGGTGGAAAAGTTGCTAAAATGAGTGGTCGGGGGTTAGGATTTACGGGAGGAACAATTGATAAGTTAGAAGCAATTCCCGGCTTGAAAACTGCTTTGGCGGAAGAAGATTTTTTTAATATGGTGAATGAAATAGGATTGGCTGTTATGGGGCAATCTGCAGATATTGCACCAGCGGACAAAAAGCTATATGCGTTGAGGGATGTGACGGCTACAGTGGACAGCATTCCGCTGATAGCATCTTCTATCATGAGTAAGAAGCTGGCTGCCGGAAGCGATAAGATTGTTTTAGATGTTACTGTAGGTAGTGGTGCTTTTATGAAGGATAAAGAAAATGCAGTGCAATTGGCTGAAAAAATGGTTGCGATTGGAAATGGGGCCGGGAAGAAGACGGTTGCAATTTTGACAAATATGGATGTACCGTTAGGAAAAATGGTTGGAAATAACTTAGAAGTAGTTGAAGCAATCGAAACTCTTAAGGGAAGAGGTCCGGAGGATTTGATAGCAGTAGTTGTTGAAATAGCATCGACGATGCTTTATTTGGCACAGATAGGTACAAAAGAAGAATGTATGAAGAAAGTAAAGCGAGTTATTGCAGATGGATCTGCACTTGAAAAATTAAAACTTATGGTAGAAAGACAGGGAGGAGACGGCAGTTATATCGAAAATCCGGATCAATTTGAAAAAGCAATATATCAGCATGAGATAATAGCAAATAATAGCGGATATATTGGAACAATGAATACGGAAGAATGTGGAAAAGCTGCAGTTTTGCTTGGAGCAGGAAGAGAGGTTAAGGATGATCCAATTGATATGACGGCTGGCATCAAATTTAATAAAAAAACAGGAGATGCTGTGAAACAAGGGGATATAGTTGCAATAGCATATAGTTCCTCGAAAGAAAAACTGCAGCAAGGGGTGCAAAAAATTAGTGATATTTATGATATTGTGGACAAGAGACCGCAAGTAGTACCTGAAATTATTGGTTATATTGAGTAACATAAGCATATAAGAGGTAAAAGGCTGATCCGCATGAGATTTGGACGTTAGATGATGGTTATATTGAGTAACACTAGCATATAAGAGGTAAAAGTCCTCTGCTAGTGAGAAGTAAGAACCAAATTAATAAAACTTGGTATTTTTATAAGAGGCCTGAGTGGTTTTTATGGATTTGCCGGTTTCCATTTTATCAAAGAAAAAGATATTATGTGAACTTGCATAAAAAGAATGTCCTTCATTGGAATTGACATAACAGGCGGATATAATAGTTCCATTCTTATCGTAATCAACAAACACACAATCTTTCTTGTTCTGCGCATTTAGCAATACATTTTCTGCAATAATAATTTGTTTTATATTGTGGTGGTGTAGTGTTGCAGTATAGGAGGATGCTAATACTTCTTGGCACTTAAACTGCAGATTGGAAGTAGTATTATTGAAATTCCATGTTGTATTAATCTCGGCAGAATCAACAAAATCGATGTAGGGATTTCTAGAGCACAATTTGTATTGCTGTCCGATTTCTAGGACAGGAAGTGATATGGAGGAACGATAAGATTGATCGGAAATATGTTCAAATGAAGAACTTTGGAGCGAGGTAAGTGCAAACCATTTATTGTCCTGTTTTTGGTACAGTGTATAAGGAAGAGAGGAATAGACCTTGTTCGTAAAATTACCATACAATATTGCTGTTTTCGAAACACCCTTTTGAAAAAAGGCAGAGGTAGGACAAATAGTATTATTGGTAATAGAGATCTTTGATAGAAATGCTGTTGCTATGGGAGAATGATCCTCATTAAGCGGCTGAATGGAAATATAGTATTTTCCATCCGGCAGACAGATATTATAGGTAGTAAAAAAGGAATTTAGTGCATTGGTCAATTGTACTTGATGAGAGGAAAATGATAGATTGACAAAGGGGATAGTTGTTGATGTAATCTGACAGCCATCCTCTTGATATAAACAGGTTCGAAAGCTTCCCTGTGAGTTATTTATTGTAGAATCAGTGTTTATATAAGAAGATATTGTGTCCGTATTTGCATACAACGATTTAATCTTTGTGGTGGGGATCTCTGATAAATTGCAGTCTATAAATAATTGTTCAGATGTACTATTATTAGGACAGAAAGAAATGGAAATTGTTTGGTAATTACTATATGACAGTCGATCATCGGAGAGAGGAGAAGCAGGTGAAACTTCCAAATAATATAATTTATTAGGGGTGTAAGAAGAAAGTTTTATCTGCGATGATGTGTAGGCATCCGGCAAAGTATTATTGCAATAAATACTTTCTTTAATAGTATCTTTATACGTGATTTTGGTATAGTTTTTACGAGAAATATTCGTGTTATAAGAGAAAGTGATCATGCCGTTACTGTCTGTTAGACCAGAGGTCAAGACAGTGTTAGATTCGTCTTTCAGAGAAACAGAAACACCTTTCATATTTTGTTTAGCATTAGCTATTTTGCAGGAAAGACGAAGTTGCTTCTTTTTTAGAGTAATGTTTTGACATAAAACAGTTTGTGAAAGATTAAATTTTTGAGAATAGGAAGTAATATATTCGTCCTTTTGAAAAGCGATGATGTATTGTCCGGAGTGAATGTCGGAAATACAGTAATGACCATTTTTATCAGTTTTTGCAGAGGATATATTTTTCACGATTTTATTTTGATCGTTGATTGAGCAAAGAGATACTGTTGTACCAAAAATAGGACGTTGCTCACTATCAAAAACAAATCCCTGTACTTTGTTTGGAGTTAGACGTTCTTTATAGTTTATGGAAAGAGGCTTAGAAAGAAAAGGTGCGGTAATTTTATAAACACCGTTTGCTGAACCATTTCCGGGACATAATTTTTCTTCACTATATTTGTCAAGCTGATATGTTATTTTTTTGCCATCAGAAGATAATGAATCGAAGTGTGCCTGTAGTTTAGGTGTGGTGGAATTTGATTTTCCGGTTAAAGTGATTTTGGAACTGCTTACTTCTTTTTGCAACAATATACGACTGCTGTATAACACAATAGAGTGATTCCATGGGTTGATCGCTGTACGAGTTTTAATAGTGGCGTTTGGCAAGAATTTGCCAGAAATTTTTGATGTATTAGTCTGTTCGTAAATTTGGACAGATTTATGGAGTGATTTGTATTTCTTGTTTTTACTTTTAATGCGTACACGTATGGTGATTTTGCCAGATTTACGAGTGGTTAATTGCCCTGTTTTTTTGTTGATCTTGGCACGAGTTGTTTTACTTAACGAATAAGATAATGTCGATTTTTTGGGACGATTTTTGACTTTTACATAATAAGATTTTCCAACCAATAATTTTTTAGAAAATGACTTGATCTGCGGTTTTTTTTGCTTTGCCTGTGCAGAAGCATTATTATGAAATGCAATAGAAAATAGCAGCAATGATAATAGAAAAAGTCGTCCTGTTTTTTTGAATAGTGTGTTCATAAGATCCTCCAATTCTGCACACTATATACAGAAAAATCTGTTTCAGTGTGCGCAGTGTTAATAATAACGGTAAATAGCAGCTTGCGTATGCATAATGCTTGGTATTGATATTGTCAGTAAATAATGTTACACGTGGGGAGAGAAACTTGTAACTTTTTGATACTTGCGGGGTCGACAGATGTATCCGAAAGGATAAGTATTCGAAGTTTTGTCAGAGAGGCAAGGCAATCAATGGATGCTAATTGTTGGTTGCCTGACAAATCTAAAACTTTCAGTTGCTTTAAGTTACTGATCGGAAGAAGATCGGTGCAACTATTATCGGATATAATTAAAGTTTCCAGGGTGGTGAGGTTTTCTAATGGTTCTAAGGATGAAATTTTATTTCCACTAAGAAATAATTGCTTTGTATTAGAAAAGTCACTGAGTTCATCAACTGAAGAAAACCTGTTATTTTCACCGTAGAGGATGGACCAGTTTTGCTCTAACATCTGTTCGTTACATAATTCAGCAATAGTAGATGCTTGCTTATTACTAATGTCTAAAATTTCGATGGAAGGGCCGGATGCTGTTTTTGCTGAAAAGTTATGTTCGGTTTCGGATTCCGGATATGTATTTTGTGAGATTTGATTTCGAAAAGGATGTAATAATCTGCTCCCGACAAAAAATAATAGGACAATAGCACAACAGATCGATATTCCTAGAATCTTGTGAATACAAGAAAATTTAAAAAATTGAAATTTAGGTGATCGAACCGGTCTTTGCCTTCGATTAAAGTCGAACCTTATCGGGAGAGTTATGTGTGGCTTCGCAAAATGAAATGGCGAATTAGCTGTGTTTTTGGGACAATTGGCATCCTTTAAGGACGACTTGGCTAGAGATGTGGTGCGAATATTGAAGAATGGTTCCGTAACTTTAATTAATTGGAGATGATAGGAGGAAAGTGCCAATAGAGGATGCAATAATTGTTCTAAATTATCTACAAAACTAGTAACATCGTGATAACGTTGATGAACATCGGTGTGAAGTGCTTTTTGAAAACAAGAATATAATTCCATTGGATACGAAATTCCATGAGTTTCCATCTTTTTCTGATAATCAGCGTAATCGGAGAGAGATAAAGAGGCAATATTATCCGGAATCATTCCATTGTGAAGCAAACCAAATAGGAGAACGGCAAAGCTGTACAAATCCGATTGAATGGATGGCTTGAAAAGCTGATATTCAGGAGGTGCAAAATGTGGCGTGAAATAATTATCCCAATTGTTTTGAAAAACATATCTGGACGAGGAATAATCACCTAATACAAAAGAACCATCATAATCCACAAAGATATTATCCGGAGACACATCCAAGTGTAATATATTATGCTGGTGGAGAATTTCCAATGCAGAGCATAGTTGGTGAGCTAATGATAGGATATCCGACAAGGAAAGTGCATTTGAACGAATATAGTCTTTAAGAGGCGTGAGCATTGGAAAATAGACAAGACGCCATCCATGCTTTAACTGTATTTGTGATATTGGCAATAGATGTCTGTGCTTAATGTGGGATATGTCAAAATAAAGTTTGTGTTGAAAGTGTTCTTTGGCATATATGGATAAAACTTTAATTTCTCCAGAGTAAATATGCTGCACGGACAGCGTTGCATGACTATTAGAACAACGTATTACAGATAATATTTTCCAGTTGGAATCGAGTTTGAAGTGTATCATATCAAGTGCTCCTTTTTGAGTTATTATTTGATCACATAGTTATCATGTTATGGAAAAGGTTTTAGCCATCTATTGTTATTTCCTAGGAATTCAAACTTCGCACATTCTAAGTTTGAGTTAGGAAGAGGAATACGTAACCTTATGGCAGTAACAGTTCAAGGATCAACCTTTACGGTACATGAAGAAGAATAAGATCCATCTTGAATAATAATATAAAACAATCCGGCAGAGGTTGCATACACGATACCGTCGGTGATATGAAGAGACGAGGAAGAGGGTGTAAACGAAATGGGATGATTTGGGACGGTTGTGTATATTCTTTCTGCTAATGCGATAGAAGTTCCTTTCTTGAGCCGAATATAGTGTATAGCTGGAGTAACAGGGGAAAGAGTGGTGTCGGAAGATATGTTTTTTTTGGGAGAGGTGGACACATTATTTGTAGCAGGCGTTTTTCCTTTCCGGGAAGAAGAGCTCTTAGCGGTTTTCTGTCGGCTGGCATTTCGGGAAGAAGAGTTGTTAGTGCTTTTTTGTCGGCTGGCATTCCGGGAAGAAGAGTTGTTAGTGGCTTTCTGCCGGCTGGCATTCCGGGAAGAAGAGCTCTTAGTGCTTTTTTGTCGGCTGGCATTTCGGGAAGAAGAGCTCTTAGTGCTTTTTTGCTGATGTCGCTTGTGAGAGGACGCAATATTGGTGGCGTCTTTGTGGCTTGTTTTGGGAGAAGCAGTTGTATCGGTGGTGTATCGAATATTAATAGAGCCGGAAGAACGTATATTACGCTGATTATGAATTTTTATAAAATAGCGGTTTTCTGCAATAAAAGCATTGTTCTTGAAATATAAGATATTTTTCTTTCTTGTGGTGGATATAGAGGATCCGTCGCTATTCATGACGGAGATGGAAAAATTAGAGAGATTACTAACTGTAACAGAAAGCGTATTTTTGGTGCGGGAGTAAGAGGAAGGCACGGTGTAATAGGCATAAAAATGTTCATAGGGTTCTAACTGAAACTTCTTTGTGCTATTGAATGAAAGAGAAATAGAAGAAGTGAGAGAGTCACCGGCTGCATAAGCAGACATCGGAGTAAGTGCCACAAGGCAGAGTATGAGTGAGAGGTGCAATATCTTTTGAACAAAGGGACAAAGATATAGAAGGTTGATTCGAGACAATAGTTGTTGTATATGCTGCATAGAGACTCCTTTCTTGTAATGCAAGTTAATATAAATCTGTGAGTAATGAGTATTGTAATAAAATAATAAGAAGTTGTCTATTGACAAACATTACAAAAAATTCAACATATGTTTGTTTAAATACACAAAAAATATTATATTAAATTTTTTCCGCATTAGCGTAGTAATCACTATGCTGTGACTGCAAACAGCACCGTTCGAGCGCGAAAGAGTCGCAAGCGACTCTTTGTTCTTGACCTAATACATAATATGTGGTTAGAACAGTAACTTTAGGTATGGGAAGCATTAGTAAGTAATATGTGACCCGATAGCAGTTTTTAATGAGTAAGGTTTGAGTTAAAAAGCTCTACGCAAAATCTGCGTAGAGCTTTTGGAAATTATAGATCAATTTAGATTCCGATATCAATCGACATAGCTGACAAATACATATCCTGCCTGCTTAAACATGTGCTCTGCCTGATTTAATGATACTTTGCGTTTTCTGTGTGTGGCAGGATCCATCCAAGTAACGGAGGAAGAGTCATAGCCGATGATAAGGACGGCGTGTCCGCTGCTTTCCATCGCAATGACAGGTTTTTCACTGCTGACAAAATAGAGTATTTCATCGACAGTACATCCGGTGAGATTTACCGGAGTGTCGAGATGGGATCGCAGCATTTTCATAATGGTTGATCCTTTTAACTCGGAGACTGTTGTAGTTACTTGAGCGGCTTGCAATAACATTTGCGTGCTTGCTTTTATTGTAGAAATATTACCGGATGGATATGTGATTCCGGCAATTTCTTTGCTTAAAAATTTACCGCCACGTTCCCAGATGATATGAGAATCACTATCCATAACAACGCCCATCTGTTCATCAGCGAGAGTGATCGCTTTAGAAGCATCGGCATAGGATCCGGTAATTCCGCCATATGCGTAAATATAGTATTTCTTAGTGGCGTTTGTATCTTCTTCTTTAAGATGAAAAGTAGTATCTTCCGTGATCATTACACTCTTTGTTGCGTGAGTTTTTGGAAGAGACTGCATCACATAACCGGCTGGCAGGGAAATATATTTTTCGGTCAATGCTTTATCGGTAATACGCGTAGTTAGCTTGATCGCCTGCGCAGCTGTATTTTTCTGGTTCATGATACTATCATCAGATGCCTTTTTCCAGGCACCGGAAACACGTTTCAGTCGTTTTAGTCGGATGACATTTCCATCGACTACAGCATTTGTTACATAGGTATTTCGGGTATTGTATTCGCGTAAAATGTTTCCTGTACAGTCGGAAATAACAAGCTTGTAAGCGGGACGAATAATATCACCGGTCGTTGATTCGTGAATATCTTTGTTGCGTACAAATCCATATACGACGTTAGAGTCTATAGTTCCAAGGGCAACCAGACTTTGGCCGGAAGGAGCCTTTAACGTTAATTCTTTGGAGGAATTAAGGTCAAGAATAGTCAGCTTGCTTGCGTTACCGTTTGCCGATGCATTGGACCAGATAAAGCAGTGAGCCTGTTCCAACATTAAGAAATTATTAGCTGAGGCATTTTGTGTAAGGATATCATATCGCTTGGATGATATGTTATACGCATATACCGTGTCCTGTAACGAGAAGTAAAAGATGTTTTTGTTGTTAATATAACAAAAATCACCAAAGTCTTCTTTAAGCTGCTCGTAAGTCGTGGTGAGAGGCAGATATACACGCTCGGTAATCTGGTTATCAGCAACGCTGTAATCATAGAGGAGGATACCAACTCGGCCTTCATAATCACCACAGTTCATATAGCCATAAACGACAAAGCTGATATTTCCATCATCGTCTAAGTTTAGTATGCGAATATTATGCTGGTCGTAGTATTCGCGGATATAATCATTGTTGCCGGTTTCAAAACTAAATACATTATTCAGCTCATTTTTTTTGAGATCGTAATACCACAAAGAGCCATTGCGAACAAAAGCGAATTTTTTATTGGAGTCGCTGGAAGTAATATCCAGATCTTCAGCGGAAGAAATACCAATTTTGACCTCACTTTTGTTGATTGAAATCAGGGAAGGATCAAAAATTGCTTCCATAGTTCGCTTGAAATATAACAAATATATGCGCCCGCCGGAATAACGCACACGATAAAATTCTTTCACCTGATACGTCTCAGAACCGGATGCTGTTGTGGCAGACACAAAGTATGTCTGAGAGATGGCAGCAGTTTCAATGTTGAGCTCTTTGACAGTAGGCACAACATCCGTTAATTTTCTAGGTTTTAATTTTCCCCAAGTGATAAGCTTGCGGCTGGAATGAATATCAACGGATTCATAAGAAGAATCATCGTTTGTGCCACTCTCTAAATACTGCGAAAGATCCAGAGACTTACCCTGGTCAAAAGTTGCTGCATGAAATTTCGCTACAAAGTCCAATTTTTTGGACAGGAAAAAGTCATTGTCATAATATTTTATACGAGTATAAAAATGAATCTTTTTGCTATAATTGGTTATAAGTGTCATGCAGAATCCATACTCAGTACTCGTGTCCATTGCCTCTTTTAAGTGGACGGTAGCAACTTTATATTTTTTGTTTTTGTCAAAGGCAGTAATATCTCCGGTTTCAATGGATTTATTATTGGCAATATCGCGCAATTCATAAGAAAGTTTCTTGATCTTAGAATCGTTTTCGGCGATATTCACGGCAAAAGTTTTGCCGGTGTCCAGTGGTGTGATGGATTCTCGAACTGTGCTGCTGTTAAGTTCGCTGCTGTATCCGTGCAGTGGATTGATAAACGATTCTCCTACCTGCAGATAAACCATAGGAAATGTAGAATCCTGAATGCTGCTTGCAGTCGTTGTACTTACGGAAATCGATGGAATACTTTTGCTGAAAAAAGCAATCCCTATCATAAAAATAAATACTAAAGCAATAAATTTATATAAATGTTTCAATGGTATCCTCCTCAAGATTGAATGTTATAAGGAAAAGTTCCTATCACACTCAATTTTCTTAACTGAAATTCATTTTCAAAAAATATTCACTACAATAGTATAAGATGTTTGTCCATAAAAGGCAATGAACATATTCTTAAATTTTGGGGATCATAAACAAGTAAATATTGTGAAAATGTGTGTAGATCACTCAAAAAATGTGCATAACTTATCACGATTTACGAAAAATGTGCATAGGATAACTAGCAAAGAATGATTTAGGAGAATCGATCTTATGCTGCATAAATATGGAAAAGGAACGATGATGACATTTCCACTGGAATTTACGGAGGTAACAGAAGAACAAAAAGAATGGGATGATCAGTACTTAATGCCGATGGAAGCCAAAAAGATACAATTAGAAGTAATGGAAATGTGTGATCAGATGGAATATGATGGAAGTCCAATGTTTGACTGCTATCCTGATCGCATAATAATAGGGCGAATGGTGCAAAAAATCTGTGGAGAACGGTGTAACGATCCATATTACAATGCATTGGTACAGGTCATGTTGTGTAAGGAGATGAGATGCAGAAGAAATCGTCGTGATTGCCATAAAAAACGTATTCTGCACTAAGATTAAAAGTCATAATCGATCTGTGGTGATGCAAGGTATATGTGTCCGTTTTTTGTGACAGCAATATGCAGATTCTGACCAAAAGAAGACGCAGGAAAGCCAAGTTTATTTAGCTTTGTGCTATACAGATAATAGTCTGCATAATTGGTTTCTATGTGGGAGGAAACTAATTGAAGTGAGGGATCATGAAGCAGAGTAGCAAAATAGGATCTAACCTGGGAACCTTCTGGGAATGCGTCAGAATTATTGAGCTTATTATTTGTTTTGACAGAGTCTTTCGGGGTTAGTTCATAGGTGTGTTCTGAAACAGCGTTTAAGCGGAAATTGGTATTAGAGTATACAGGGGAGTGGGATGAATAGGCGGGGACCGCAGATCCTGCGTTTGCAGAAGTATCAGATAACTGAAACAAGATGGCAGTTAAAGCGAGTATCCAACAGACACCTGCAAGCAAGCTGATTAATATATATGAATTTCGTATTCGATGTTTTTTGTCATACATGATAAAGTAACCTCCTTTAAAATAACATTTGTTACTTTATCATGTTTCCCGTTTTTACAGAATATATACTTAAGTGTCTTTATTTAATAATTGTTGATAAATTTCCCTTTTTGGGACACCGCGGTCTTTGGCTACTTGTTTCATAGCATCTTTGCGATCCATTCCCTCGGATAAATAGTGCTGCATATGTTCGTCAACGGAAAGTTGTGCCCAGGCATCACGTGATTCCTGCTCGAGATCTGCCATATTGCGTCCTTCGATGACGAGAACATATTCACCTTTTGGTGCGTTTTGCTCATAATAATAAATCGCTTCTGACAGTGTAAATTGCATTGCACTTTCGTGAATTTTTGTCAATTCACGACAGATAGTCAGTCTGCGGTCTCCGAGAGCGGCGAATAATTCCTGAAGAGTTGCACGTAAGTGATGTGGTGCTTCATAAATTATTACTGTCCGTGTTTCGGTACACAAAGAATCCAAAATTTTACGGCGTAATTTTTTGTCAGATGGCAGAAAGGCTTCAAATGCAAAACGTCTGGTCGATAAACCGGACAGAGTGAGTGCAGTAACGCACGCACAGGCTCCGGGGAGAGAGGTGACGGGAATTCCCGCAGCATAAGCCTGTTTGACCAGTTCTTCTCCGGGATCGAAATGGCAGGAGTACCCGCATCGGTAACTAAGGCAATATTTTTGCCGTTAGCAAGCTGTTCAACAAGATAGGCGGCTTTGTCCACTTTGTTGTACTCATGATAGCTTGTCATTGGAGTTTTTATTTCAAAATGATTTAATAATTTGATCGTATTGCGTGTATCTTCTGCCGCAATAACATCTACTTCCTGCAAGGTGCGAAGAACACGTAAGGTGATGTCTTCTAAATTGCCGATTGGAGTAGCACATAAATATAAAGTACCTGACATAATGAACCTCTTTTATTCTTATAATTATTTTCTTGTCATGCCATATAATGCAAGCAGCTCGTCGGTATATGTTCCATCAGGGCGGTATACGATCAAAGGCGGCGTGATCTTTAACATCGGATTTCCGTCTTTCACGCCTTCGATAAGCACCATGTTTGGTTCCTTGTCCGCAAAAGGGTACACCAGCTGCATTCGTTTTGGTTCTAATCGATAGCTATTCATGATAACAAAGATTTCTGCAAGCCGAAATGGGCGGTGAACCATGTAAAAACGCCCTTTTGGTTTGAGAAGATTTGCGCTTTCGCGTATGACATCCTCTAAGGTGCATAGTATCTCATGTCTGGCAATCGCCATTGGCATATTGGGATTTTTGAGACCATGTCCCTGATTCATATACGGCGGATTGACGGTGACAGCATCGTAGCAATTTTTGCCAAATTGATCAGAAGCGGTTTTGACATCACCTTCGTAAATGGTGATCCTATTCGATAATTCGTTCAAAATAATGCTTCTGCGCGCCATTTCAGCACTTTCTTTTTGAACTTCTAAAGCATCAATGTGGTCAGCTTTTGTTTTGGCTGACAGCAAAATAGGCAAGATTCCGGTACCGGTACATAAATCCATGACGGTATCTTTGTTTCGCAGTGCAGCAAAAGAACTTAATAATACAGCATCCATACCAAAACAGAATTTACCGGGATGCTGTATTATTTGTAATCCTTGACACTGCAGATCATCCAGTCGTTCGCCCTCTCGTAGGAGACAATCTTTATTCTGCATCTTTGTGTTCTCTTGATTCTCTGCGTGGTTTGCGGTTGTGATATTTGCGTGTACGATCATTGCCACCATGTTCGTCACGGCGATGATCGTTATTATTTTTGTCACCACGGTTATTGTTACGATTGCCGCGGCCGCCGTTATTATTGTGGTCACGATTATTAGATTCGCGGTTATTGCTGCCACCGTGATCGCGATTGCTATTGCCGTTACGTTCGCGATTATTGTTGCTGCCACGTTCACGGTTGTTTGGATATTCGTTACGGCGGTTACCGGAACTACGTCGACGGTTGTTTGATCGATTATTACGATTGCGTTTCGCCTGCTCCGGTTTATCTTCCTCATCGATCAATTCTTCTTCCTGAGAAAGTTCTTCCAGAGCGATCAGCTCCTCTTCATCCAACTTTTCATCCGGAAGAGTCTGCTGCGGAATGTTTTTGCCAAAGTTTTTCTTTTGGTCAAACTGTAATTCAGCGACCGGATATTCGCGAACCTCTTTTTCTCCATTGTCATTTGTAAAGACAACTTTTACAAGCTGGCGCAGTACGCTGACACTTTGAACTTCACCGGGATAGCCTTCCGGAGTTGTAGTTTTTGTTCCGATATGAGGCAGGGAACGATTGAGATGTTCATAAGCTTCCTGCTCGTTTTTCAGACAGCACATCAAACGTCCGCATACGCCCGAAATCTTAGCCGGGTTGAGGGATAAGTTTTGCTCTTTTGCCATCTTGATAGAAACCGGCACAAAGTCGGACAGATAAGAGTGACAGCAAAGCGGTCGACCACATATAGCAATACCGCCAAGCATTTTTGTTTCGTCACGAACGCCGATCTGTCGAAGCTCGATTCTTGTGTGGAAAACGGATGCAAGATCCTTTACCAATTCGCGAAAATCAATACGACCATCCGCCGTAAAATAAAACAATAATTTATTGCGATCAAAGGTATATTCCGAATCGATCAGTTTCATTTCCAAACCATGTTTTTTGATCTTTTCCAGACAGATTTGAAATGCATCTTTTTCTTTCTCTTCGTTGGAAGCACATACGGCAGCATCTTCCTCGGTTGCCACGCGCATTAATGGCTTGAGTGGCTGCACGACCTGATCATCGGTTACTTCCTTGGGACCAAGAACAACAGTACCGTATTCAACACCGCGTGCTGTTTCCACAATGACGTGATCCCCTTTTTGTACCGTAAAGCCGGTTGGATCAAAGTAGTATACCTTGCCGGGCTTACGGAATTTAACGCCAATAATTTTTATCATAGAATTGTCTTGCCTTTCTTTTAGTCTGTTATATTTAACACGTTTCTTTGATCACAAGCAGCATCAATTCGACGGCTAATTCAAAATTAACATTTGCATCAAGACGAAGCTTTACTTTATTGATCGCTTCGATAATACGCTCTAATTCTTCATAGCTGCGTTTGCTTGCCTGCTTCGTGATCGTGCTGTATTCATCACGATATAAGAGCAGATTTGTGTCTTTCGTCGCCTTATACATTAAAATATCACGGTACCACAGAAGCATCAGATCTAAGTAATCGTAAAAATTACCCTTTTCTTTGGAAAAACCGTGTACGATCTCCATAATAGAAGATAATGGAAGATCATCGATCTGTTTTAACAATTGCATCACTTGATTTTTCATGATCTGAAAATCTTCCGACTGCGCAAAACGGATCGCCTGACCGATATTGCCCTGGCAAAATCCTGCAGCGATTTCGGCGACATCTTGTTCCATCTGCAATTTCTGTACCAGATAGTCAGCAATATCCTTTTCTGAAACCGGCTTCATCTGCAATGTGATGCAACGGGATACGATCGTAGGTAGTAATGCAGATTCATTATCTGACAAAAGAATGATCACTGCGTAAGCAGGAGGTTCTTCCAACGTTTTAAGCAGTGCATTTTGAGCCTGTTCATTCATGCGGTGTGCGTCCGGGATAATATATACTTTATATTTGCTGCTATACGGTTTGATCTGAATGTCGTTGTTGAGCTGTTCGCGGATCTCATCAACACGGATGTTGAACTTTTCGTGTGTAATGACACGGATATCCGGGTGGTTAGCAGAAGCAGCCTGTAGACATGATTTGCAGTGCCCGCAGGCATCGTGATCCGGAGTTGGCTGTTCACACAACAATGCTCTGGCAAAGGCTTTTGCCAGGGTATGCCGTCCGGAACCGGAATCGCCGCAAAACAGGTATGCATGAGAAACATTATTTTGCGCCAATGCGGTCTGTAAATGTTTTTTAATTGGCTCCTGTCCTATAATATCATTAAAACGAATCATATCTGTCATCCTTTCTGTTGTGGTTGAAATATCAAGTGAAAATGTCTAGCAGTAATCCGCGTATCTCGTCTATTTTACTAAGAATGGCGAGGTGATCCTGCTCTTCATTCATCAGTTCTTCGGCGAGCTCATCCAGTGCCTGATTGACCTGCTTTACAATGCCATATACGCGGTGTCTTCCGTGTTTATCCAAAAAGTTTTCACGGCTGAACTTGTGTGAATGGCTGACGATCTCGTTCATAAATTCCTGGATCAATTTGCGGTACTGTTTCATATCGCGGATGTCTCTGCGTTTGCCAAGACGGTAACCCTGCTGCGTGATCTCTTCCATCATGCCGGAGAGGGCTGCCTGCAATTCGCTTTCCTCGATGTTGCTTAGCAGGGTAAAGCGAAAGCTGCCGTCTGCTTCCGGAGTCTGCGTAATGCGTTCCGGCTGACTGATCTGCTGCAGATTATGTATTTTTAAATCCATATGAATCCTCCAAGCCTTAGATCACTACGAGTACAAAGCCGATACTTGTGCCCAGATGTCATTGGCAATAATATCTACCGGACGATTGCCGTCAACGATAAGAATACGCTCGGTGTCTTGAAATTGCTCAAACAACGATAAATACCTATCGCGTACTTTTGTAAGGCGATCCGATGTTTCGTAGCGTTCTGTGTGAAAACGACCTGCGGCCATGCGCTCCATAGCAGTGGTTGGATCTACATCAATGAATATATGACAGTCCGGGCGCAGAA
>ERZ779880.1943-NODE-1943-length-16202-cov-6.184740_pt1 | contig 16202 bp, 4 predicted proteins | sample MGYA00511555_ERZ779880 | MGnify/ENA primary metagenome ERZ779880 (study PRJEB29588, sample SAMEA2145815) | human gut metagenome | biome: human gut; feature: human-associated habitat; material: faeces | place: Denmark | collected 2008/2010 ...
CGTTACAGTGATGTTTTGTTGGGTTTAGTGGTATTGTGTACCAAAGGGTAAAACAGCTTTTGTCCCATGTGTACAAAAGGGTGCTATACGGTGCTGAACCGTTCCAACCCCTTTGGGGGGCAGTTTTGAGGGCAAATTCGTGAGACGGATTCTCGCACACTCCAATCAAATCAATGCGCAGTTTTGGTTTCATTGAGAAATGCGGGTACTTACATCACAGGGTTTTCGCACAGGAAAAGCCCAATGAACCAGTATATAGGTTTTACTCTCCGGCAAGAAGTTGTATGCAAACCCAACCCGCAACATTCCCGCACACCGCCCCCGTCACCGCGAGAAACGCCCTTGCTTGGGCGCATTCAAACCGCATCGGCGCGGTGTCCGTCCAGCCAAATACCACCCCAAATTCCCCGCTTTCCGGGGATTTTTTTATTTTACCGCGAAGGTATTTACCTGAACAGGATTTCCCTGTACAGGTAAATCCAACACAAATAAATAACTAAATAAATAAAATACTAAGATACTATCGTATCCTATCCGTAAAACCACAAAAGGAGGAATTTTTCCCTCTGTGATCTTACGGCAATGTGTACAACTTAACACCAGAGAGTACAACTTACGATTGCCTTGACGCTTTGGGCGTAGTATAATTTAATTACTGGCAAACCTCAACTCCGCAACAAAAGCACATCGGCAGGTGATACCGTGAATCTGAATGACTTACTCTTGGAGAGTTCCTCCGTTGACTACAAAGAGGCACTGGAAATCAAAAAGCCTCGCAGCTGGCTGAAATCCGTTTCTGCATTTGCCAACAGCTTTGGCGGGCATATCGTGTTTGGTGTCCGCGATAATCCGCGTGAAGTATGCGGTTTAGATAACCCGCAGGAAGTCATCAGCAAAATCACGGAGCTTATCAAAGCGCGTATTGACCCGACGCCACGGTATCAACTTCATGCCTTTTCCGAGGACGATAAAATCTGCATTGATTTAGAGATTCAGAACGGTCCTGCCTATCCATACTACTACCGCTTCGAGGGTGTCTGCGTCGCCTACATCCGCAATGGCGATCAGTCGGAGGAAACCTCTCGTCAGCAGTTAAGCGCCTTGATTTTGAAGGGCATGAATAAGACCTTCGATGCCCTGCCGTCGCCTTATCACATGGGAGATGTCAGCTTTACGCTGTTGGCTGCTACCTTCAAGAATGCTCTTAAAGAAGATTTCCAACCCGACAAGGATTTGCTTTCTACCACCCTTGTCACCGAGGACGGTCAAGTCACAAACGGCGGTCTGCTTTTATGTGATCAGGGCGTGCTGTCGCAGTCGCGTATATTTTGTACCCGCTGGAAAGGCACACACAAAGGCAACATCGATGCTGATGCGCTGGACGATAAGGAATATCAGGGAGCCAGCCTAATCTCTCTGCTGCAAAACGCGGAGGACTTCATCCGCAACAACAGCAAAAATCCGTGGAGCATCCGCGGCATGACCCGCGAAGAGCGCAGCGACTACCCCTACAAGGCTGTCCGAGAGGTACTGGTAAATGCGTTAATCCATCGCGATTATCAGGTGCTTGGCTCGGAAATCCACATCGAAATGTTCGATGACCGCATGGAGATTTCCTCACCGGGCGGCATGGCTAATGGACGCCGCATCCAAGACATGGATCTGCAGCACATTCCCTCCATGCGGCGCAATCAGGTCATTTCAGATGTATTTTCCCGCCTGCACTACATGGAGCGGCGCGGCAGCGGCATTGACCGCATTATGACCTCCTACGCCGAGTGTGCGCAAAAGCCGATATTTTACTCCGACAGCACGTTTTTCCTTGTAACGCTGCCCAATCGAAGCGTCGCAGCGCCAACGCAGCTTTCTATGGATTCTGAAAACGTGGAAACCTCCGCGCAAAACATGGAAACTACCGCTCAAAACGTGGAAACTTCTCCGCAAAATGTGGAAACTTCTGCATTCTTCACCCCTATTGAAAAGCTGGAGCATGACTTATCCAAGCTGCGGATGCAGGCATCCACAAAGGAAAAGATACTGGAATTGTTCCGCCGCTATGGATATGAATACGAATTCCGCACCAGTCATGTTGCGGATGTATTCCACGTCAAAAACAGCCGCGCCAATCTGGTGATTCGGGAACTGACTGCTGCCGGGATTCTGGAATCGCCTAGCTACGGCACGTATCATTTTATCGCAAAGAACTAATTTCATAGCAGCGATTCAGTCTTGTACACTACAAACAAAAATCATAAACTTTCTGTTCAAAATATGCTACACTTATTACAATTCAGCATGCAGTATTCTTCACAGCGTATGCACCGACAGCCGCGCATTCACCCGGCAGCAACATTGCTTTGTGAGGTTGGCTTTTCCCACCGTGATCCCAGTTTCAAATATGTACTATTTCCACAGAAGGAGGTCTTTTCTTATGGATCGCATGACTGAAACCGAAGCCCGGGAGTTGTTGGAATATATATACAATAAGCCCTCGTACCTGTTCTTGGGACAGGCCTATCAGCGGGAGTCTCTCAACAAAAATTCCTATCTTGATAAACTTTACGCGGAAGCCGGCTGCTCCGATTCGATACACAGCTGGCGGAATTTGCTTGAAGATCATTCCGATAGCATTGACCAAATCTATGATACAGCCGCTGACCTTTCCGTTTCCGTTTCCGTTCCTTTTCTCTCCGAGCTTGTAAATCTCCCTTGAAATTTATTTATCACCTCCAGTCCGGAGAAGATGATAAATTGTCAAGGAGTTGAGCTTATCCCGGCCAAAATCGATCATTTATCGCAGGACATCTTTACAAAGGCACCCAAGCATCGCCTGCACCTGTTCGGGTGCTATGACCGTGACAGCCACGATTCCGACAGCCAGCCGCCAAAAAGCGTTGACGATCTCGATTCATTCGGTGTCAAGGCGAAGGTGGCATGGTCTGCCATAAAAGCAAAGATCAATGGCGGAAGCGCTGTTCTTGTGGTTGACGGGTGGGACCCTGATGGAGACTGGTTTCAGGAAGAAGATTTTCTTCCCGATCTTGCAAGCTGGCATGACAATCCCATTTATTTTTTTGACGTGGACAACGACCAACTCCAAGACACCCGATCCGTAAGACTAATCAACAAACGTCTTAAAGAGGACGGCAGCAAAAGTCTGCACAAATAAATACTAAATAAATAAAATACTAAAAAAGCAAATACGAATCCTATCTTATCTGCAAAACATACAAATCCGGACTTTGCCGCCGGAATCTTGCCGTGATGCGTACAACTTAACACCGGAGAGTACAACTTACGATTGCAAACCGCCCCTGCAAAGTTGTATAATAAAAGCACCGATATTTCGCGCAAAAGGTGGTCGGAGCAGATGGATATGGAGAACCTGATCGGTGAAACAACCGAATACGACAAGAAAGCGGCGCTTGAGGTAAAAAAGCCCAAAAGCTGGTGCAAAAGTGTCAGCGCTTTTGCGAACACGCTGGGCGGTGCGTTGATTTTCGGCATGGCTAATGACGGGCAGATCGTTGGGCTGACCGAACCTGACAGCGATGCTGAGAAAATCAGCGAGATCCTCAAGACACGCATGGAGCCTATCCCGGAGTTTCGGCTGCGCTTTCACAAGACCGATGACGGCAAGGTGCTGCTGATCCTTGATGTGTTCAAAGGCGAGGAAACGCCCTACTATTACTCCGGCGACGGCACCTTAGAGGCGTTTGTACGCATTGGAAACGAGAGCGTCAGGGCATCTGCCACCGAATTGAAACGCCTTGTTCTGCGCGGCAGAAACACCTCCTACGACTCTCAGATGACGCTTTACAGGGTGGAGGACTACGCCTTTTCCAAGCTGCGGGAGCGCTATAAGAAGTGGACGGGAAACAGCTTTGACAACAAAGACCTGGTTTCCTTCGGATTGGCAGACGAGAACGGCTTTTTGACAAATGCCGGCGCCCTGATTGCCGACGAAAGCCCGATCCGCTGGTCACGATTGTTCTGCACACGCTGGAATGGACTGGACAAAAGCGGCGGCACGATGGACGCGCTGGACGATGCAGAATATTCCGGCAGTGTGCTTTCTCTGATTGAAAACGGCGAGGCGTTCATCAAGCGCAATGCCCGCATGATGTGGCGCAAGACGCCCAACTCGCGGGAGGAACTGCCCGAATACGTTGAGCGCAGCTACCACGAGGCGCTTGTCAACGCGCTGGCGCACCGCGATTATCTCGTCTACGGCAGCGAGGTCCACATTGACATCTACGATGACCGTCTGGAGATCTACTCGCCGGGCGGTATGCCGGACGGGTCGATGATCCAAGACCGCGACCCGCTGACCGTGCCGTCCACTCGGCGTAACCCGGTGCTGGCCGATGTGTTCAACCGTCTGGGCTACATGGAGCGCAAGGGCAGCGGCTTTGGGAAAATTCTGAACGGCTACAAGACGCAAATCAACTACACTGAGGATAAGCGCCCTACATTCCGTTCTGACCGATACCAGTTTACGGTCATCATGCCGAACTTGAATTACGGTGTCCCTCAAGATGTCCCCCAACGTGTCCCCCAAGATGTCCCCCAAGATGATTTGGATGCCAAAATTCTGGCTTTAATCAAAAAAGACAACAAAATCAGCACCGAAAAACTCGGCATGGCGCTGGGCGTCAGCTACAAAACCATCCGCCGCCATATCAAGGCGATGGGAAATGTTCACTACATTGGCCGTGGTTTCAGCGGGCATTGGGAAATTCACGACAAATCATAACCCCACGTTGAACGTGGGGTTTGCAAAACAGCCCCATAGGGCTTCAATACCAGCCGCGCCTAAAGGCGCACAATGAGCGACGCCAACCGCACGTGGCGTCGCTTTTTTACTTGCTTATTCTACCGTCCGTGGGAATCTCCGGCGAATCATCTTCGTCAAAGTCCGCTACATTTTTGAATGGGTCCTCATATTCTTTGAAGCTCAACTGGTCGCACATCTGGTCGTTCACTTCCCGGTCCTTGATGTACCTCTTTATTGCGTCCGCGGTTTCGTTTTGTAAGAAGCTTCAGCTTTTCGGCTAACGCTTCCTACTGCCGAGCGCGTAGTGGTCTTGCAGCACCTAGTTGTTGCCCATGCCGGGCACACTAAAAATGCTCCCTATATAGCTTTCAGTGTTTTTTCACTGTTCGCTATATAGGGAGCATATCATTGCCGGACGGGGGCTTTGCTTATACGGGCTTACAACCGTAGACGCAACTTAGCGGTTCTTCTTGCGAAGGAACAGGAAACACAGGGCAGCCAGGCTGGCGATGGCCACACCGGCAACGGGGATCAGCGGGAAGTTGTCCGACGTCTGCGGGATGGGTGCCGTCGTCTTGGCGGGCGCGGGCGTTGTACTGTTGGTCGTGGTGTTGTTCGTCGTGTTATTTGTGGTATTGTTGGTCGTATTGTTCGTGGTGTTATTTGTGGTATTGTTCGTCGTATTGTCAGACGGAGCCGGGGTCGCAGTGGGTTCTGCAGTCGGGACCGGGGACGGCTGGGCCTTGGCGGTCCAGCTGACGGCGAACGGAGACAGTTCCGTAACATGGACCACGAGCTTGCCATTCTGCAGGGTCGGGGTCAGCAGCTCAACCTCACCGCTGTCCTTCATGTGGCTGACGAGGATGGAGAACTGGTCGTAGTTGGCCGCCGTGATGCCCTTGGGCAGGTCGAACGTAACGTCGATGCCGCCTGCGGGGAAGTACGCGTCGGTTGCTTCGCTCCAGTGCGCGCCGTTGTCGGTGCTGATCATCAGCTTGACGTCGTAGACCTCGATGTTGTCAGCAGACTGGTTCTTGCTGATGGCCTTCTTGAACGCCTCGGTGATCTTCTCCGGCGTGTCGTAGCCCTTGTCCTTGATCCCCTGCGGGATGTTATCCTTGGTCAGGGTATCCTTGACGACCTCGGTTTTGGTTTCTGGCGCGGGCTCCGGGGTCTTGACCTCACCGGATACCATGATGAAGCTGACCTGCACAGCGGAGGTCGTGTTTGCGTTGGCGGCAACCTCAACCGTCAGCACACCGTCGGCGTCAGACTTCAGACCCGTGAAAGCCAGCGTGTCGCCCTTGCCGGTGCAGCTGGTGTAGTAGTTGTAACCAGTCTGCAGTGTCTCACCGTTGATCTTTATGTCGGCCAGACGGGTCTTGCCGCTCTCGACCCAGCCGGTGGGGTTGAACATGCCGACGTAAACGGTGTAGTCCTCGCCGGTCAGGTTGTCAAAGCGGTAGGTGATGCTGTTGGTGCCGGACGCATAGCGCATGCTCTCATAGATGCTGGCGTTGCTGTTGCGCAGCGTTCCTGCAGTGCCCGTGTAGCCGAAGCCGGCCTCTGCACTGTAGGCGCCGTCGTTCACAGCGGGGTCCTGCTTGAGTGTATCGGCGCTGGCGTTCATGATGGCGATGTAGTCGCTGCTCAGAGCCAGGCTTTCCTTCTGCGGGTTGGCGAAGTAGAGCAGGTTCTTCGGGACCACGGTAGCCGTGGTGCTGATCTCCAGGTCGTTGCAGTTAGTCAGCTTGCCGGTGACGGCAGCCGTGCCGGGGTTCTTCAGACTGTCAGCGTTCCATTCGACCTTGCTGGTGATAGTTTTGCCCTGAGTGGTCACGCTGACCTCCGTGGGCAGGTTGCTACCGTCGGACCAGACGACGTCGGGCAGCTCGGTGTTGACGGTGGTGGGCAGCAGCTGATCCAGACGGTCCAGCGTCCAATCCTGCTCACCCAGGACGGAAACGGTGTTGTCGGTGTTCATCTGGATCGGCAGCCATACGGTGCGGCTGTCGGTCAGGTTATCACCGTTCCAGCGGTCGCCCATATAGATGAACTTGCCGGCCTCGGCGTCGATGGGCAGCACGTAGGTGACCTGCGTGTTGAACATCTTGCCGGTGTCGTTCTTGGCGGGGTTGCCCACCTTCTCCCAGCCGGAGAGCATATCTTTGCTGCGGTAGTAGATGTGGGCGGTGCTGTTCCAGCCGTCGGTGCCGCTGGTCAGCAGGTAGTAGTAGCCGTTGTACTTAAAGACCGCGGGGGCCTCACGGCTGTCGTCGCTGACGATGCGGGCGGCGAACTCGGTAGCATCGGCCTGGTCAGCCTCGGCGGCCAGACCCGTGTAGTCCTTGTTCAGCAGCGAGACATAGAGCTTTGCGTTCATTTCGCTGGAGTAGATGACGTAGGCATCATCCGCTCCGTCATTGTTCTTGTCCACGCCGGTATCGACGAAGACGGTCATGTCGCGGGCCTCGCCCAGACGGCTGGCGTTCAGCGACGTGTCGTAGTTCATGCGGGTGACGTTCTGCACTGTGAAGGGGCCGAACGGGCTGTCACTGGTGGCGATACCGACCATAGCGCGGCTGTAGCGGCTGGCAGGGCAGTTGCCAACGCAGCCACCGGCCACCCAGCTGTTCAACTTATCGTTATTGTACAGCGGGCCGTCAGCGTGCCAGATCAGGACGAACTGCTTGGTGCTCTCGTTGTAGATCATCTTGGGGCGCTCAGTGACGCAGTAGCTGCCGTACAAGGTCTCAAAGGCCAACTGCAGGCGGGTTGTGGTCACGTTGCGCACGCTGTCATCCTGGCTGTCCGGGTAGAGCAGGCTCGTCGCCGTGATTGGCTCCTCGTCATAGCTCTTGGCGGTCCAGCTGATGTCGTTCAGGTCCGTGGGGGCCTTCTCGTACTCGGTGACATAGGCGCGCAGGAAGTTCTTGACATTGCGGAACTGGCTCTCGGTCACACCCTCGGGTGCGGCGGACAGCTTGCCCCAGGCCTTCAGCGTCTCGAGGTTCGTGGCGCTGAGCTGCATGACGTTGTAGTTCTGCGTCGTGCCGGTGCCGCTGGCACCTGGGCTGGAGATGATGGCCTTCTCGGTGCCCTCCTCAATGGGCAGGATGGTGCTCTGGGTGTAGAGGATGGTGCCGCGGTCGGTCCAGTTGTACAAATCAGTGGAGCTGTAGCAGCGCACGCCGTCCACAGGGCGGGTATTGTTGGTCTTGTCCTCACCGAACCAGAGGTAAACAGCCTTGCCCTCGGTGATGTCACCATCGCCGTCCAGGTCATAGTTGACACAGCCGTCGCCGGTGCCCTCCTTCAGGGCCATGGCAGAGCCGCCGTGGGCCTGCATGGGCAGGCCGGTGTCAGCCTTGATGACCGTACCGGTGGTGCCGGGGATCGAGGTGTTGGTCTCGGGCAGGGTGCGCAGACCGGCGTACTGGGAATCCAGGGCGCTGGCGGCGCTGCGCAGGTCCTCGGTGGTTGCGGCGTCGTCGGCAACCAGCGTGTCGGCGGCAGCCAGGGCGTCGTTCAGCTCGGGCAGCGTGTCAGCCACGCCGGACTTGTTACCGGTGTACTGCCAGCTTTCGAGCTTGTCGGTAGCGTACGCAATGCCATTGTCGGCGTCGGTCTGCAGGGCAGCGCGGATCTCAGCGATCTTTGCCAGCAGCTCCTCACGGGCGACAGTGGAGGGGTTCTTGGCCTCGCGGCGGGCGCTCACGGCGGTGGGCTTGACAACAATGTTGTCGTACTGGCCGGTCAGCAGGTAGTTGGTGCCGACGTTGCGGGCGACGGTAGCGGCGATGTCAGTGGCCTCGCTCAGCTTGAAGCCGATGTCCGCGATCTCGCCGGCCTTCGTGCCATTGACGTAGATGGTCAATGCGCCGTTGCCGCCGTCGGTCTCCTTGTAGACGAAGGCGAAGGCGTTCCACTCGCCGATGGCAATATCGCCCAGCGAGATTTCGTTCTTGCTGACGCCCTTCGTGGAGCCGTCAACACCGTAGCCCACCTTGCCGTCATAGGTCAGCAGGTGCAGGCGGTTGCTGCCGGTGCTGATCGTGAAGGCGGAGCGCATGGCGGTCTTGGTTTTGTCGCTGCTCGGTTCCTCGATCATCACATCGGCCAGCAGGGTGAACTGGGTGCGGCCAAACAGGTTCTGTGCGTCGGTGATGGTCGCATGGTAGTCATTCTTGTTGTTCCACTGGGTGGAAACCTTCAAGATGGTATTCCAGGTGTCATCGGTCAGGGTCGCGGTGTTAGCAGCCAGCGTCAGGCCGCCGTTGTCCTCCAACACCTTGTTGAAGAAGCCGGACTCGGAGCCTACCGCCTTGCCGTTGACAGCCAGCCAGCTGATAACAGGAGCCTGGGTGCCGGTGGCGGTGACGGTGTAGCTGACGACCTGGTCCTCCTCAATGGTGAAGGTCAGGCTGTTGATGATGTCGCCGCTGCTGCCGGACAGGTTCAGCGTGGCGGTGTCGGTCAGGGCGTTGCCCTCCTCGTCGGTGACTACAGCGGTCATCGGGCGGGTTTGGCTCCACCACTCGCGGTGGGCACTGGTCAGGGTGTAGGTACCGGCGGGCAGGGTCAGCGCGTAGGTCAGGGTCTCGCCCTTCGCGTTGTTCTTGCCGTAGATACCGGTAGCTGTCTTGTCGGCAGTGCCGGAGTAACCCTTGGTACCTGCGTCGGTGTCAACAAGGCCCCAGGTGTTGTCGCTGGTCTTGATCTGGTCGAACTTGTCGTTCAGCATCTTGTCGCCCAGCGCCTTCTTGTACAGCTCGTAGGTCTCGGTGGTGCCGCCAGTCACACTGGTGGGATCACCGGCCACGGTGTCGATAAAGTAAACGGTGTCGCCGGGGATGACCTCGGTGATCTGAACGCTGACGGTCAGGGGCTCGCCCAGCGCGTTGACGGCGTCCTTCACGGTGCCGCTGATGGAAGCGGACTTGTAAGCGTTCGCATCCAGTGCGTTGGTGTCGCCGTTCCACTCAACAGACTTCGTCTCGGTGGTGCCGTCGGCCAGCTTGACCTCGACCTCGGCGGGCAGGTCGCCCACGCCGCTGCCGGTCACGTAGTACTCCAGCGTGGGCAGCTCGGTCAGAATCTCGGTCACAGCGCCGTCCGCACCTGCCAGACGCTCGCCGATGGTGTTCAGGGCGTCGACGTTCAGGGTGCCGGACTTCAGCACGATCTTGATCGTGTGCTTACCGGCAGTCAGGTCAGACATAATATAGGCTTCGCCGCGGGTCGGGGCTGCCTTGGTGGAGGCGTTCTCTGCCTTCAGCTCGCCGTCAACATAGACGTCGATGACAGCGGAGCCGTCGTTGCCGCCCATAATTGCAAAGCCGCTGCCGTCCACCGTGAAGGTGAAGGAGGAGCCCGCAGTGCTGGAGACGGACATAGTGCGGTACCAGTTGTCAGCACTGCCACCGCCCGGGTTGTTGATGGCCCAGGTGCCGTTGTAGGCAACGCCGTCGTCCTGGCCGTCGATCATGGCGGTAGCATACGGGATGCCGCCCTTGACGGTCTTGATCTCGAGGTTATCTGCATAGACCTGCGTCCAGTTGGAGCTGATCTTCACACGGCCCGAGAGCATCGGGTTGGCATCGGTATAGCTGGTGACCTTGTTGCCATCGATGTAGGCATACACGGTGTCGCCCAGGCCGACGAGCTTCAGGTTGTACTTGCCCTCAGCATTCTTGGTGACGGTGCCGCTGGCAATCTGCGTACCGATACGGTACAGCTTCCAGCTGCCTGCGCCGTTAATTTCCAGCGTGTAGCCGCTGTTGTTCCAGTTCATGCCGGTCTGGGCACGGATAGTCAGGCGCTCGTAGCGGCTAGCCTCTGCGCCCGGCAGGGTCACGTCAATGGAGGCGCTGTAATCCATCCAGCGCCAGTCGCCGACGATGGTCGCAGGGTCGCCGCCGTTCCACTGGTTCACGCTGGAGGCATTCTCCTGCTTGAGCTGGCCGTTCTCAACGATCCACGCGCCGTGGGTGTCCAGCATATAGCGGGGCTCATTGCCGCGGGAAACCAGATAGTTCTCGGTGGTCTCCTTGCCGGTGGTGGCATTGTACACCGTAACGTCTTCCTCGTTGGTATACTCAAAGTTATCCGCGTAGAGGTAGTCGTCGGTGGTGTTCTGGTTTTTACCGGTGTAGTCGGTATCCAGCACGGTACGCTTCTCGGTCTGGATGTAGTCGCCGCTGCCGTCCTCAGTGGGGAAGCGCTCGGGCGTGGTGTCCAGCGTGGTCGCGGTCACGACGCTGTAGGCTGGCACGGTGACATAGGCGATGCCGTCCTCGATCTTGACATCCTCACCCTGCTTCAGGTAGTCGTCCGTGACGGTGGTCCAGATATGCAGCGCGTCGACGGAGAGGTTCAGGTCCGACGTCTTGATGGCGAAGGTTTTCTCGTTCTGGGTGTTGTTGATGAACACGGTGGAGAAGTTCGTCTTATCGGGGGCAGCCAGCGTCATGTAGCTGGCGTCGCCGTTGATACCGGCGGTCTGGTGCTCGTTGTCGCTGGAGCCGAAGGAGCCGTAGGTCGCGTTCGGCAGCACACGCCAGATGCCGTTTGTGTTGGTGTCGTTCTCCCAGCCGGTCTTGGCGAACTTGGTGATATGGCTCAGCATATAGAGCACGGGGTCATAATGGATGTAGCCGCTCCACGGATCGCGGGCGGACAGCAGTTCCTTATGGCCGTACTGGATGCCCTCATAGAAGGAACCAATCGCAGGCTGGAACATGTACATCGTGCGGCGGGAACCGACAAAGGCGTTGGGCAGGCTGTCCAGCAGGGCCAGCGGGCTCTGGTAGCCACCGATGGTACCGGCGCCGTACTCGGCGGTCTTGTTCTCCTGCAGTTCGGAATAACCGAAGGTCGCGCAGCCCTCGCTGTACCAGACTTCCTTGTCGTCCACGTCTGCCATCGTGATATAATCGCTCGTGGCGTTGGTGCGGTAGTGGAAGCCGATAGCATCGACAGCGTCGTACACGCCGGAATCGCTGCGCATCAGGGGAACGATCTTCAGGCCCTTATTTTCGTCGGAGGCCACGATCTTGATGTTGTGGTAGGCTTCCTTGGCTTCCTCGGTGAAGTAGCTGGGGAAGTCTGTCTCATTCTTCAGCGCGTTGGCAAAGTATTTGATGATCTCGCCATCGGGGCTGCCGGTCTCGTTCTTATCCGGGTCGATGTAATCGATTACATAACCGTATTTTTCGTAGGCATCGAAAATCGTTTCTTTGTACCACTTGTAGATAGCGGCATATCTTTCGCTGCCCGCTGCCTTGGCTTTGACCCAGTTCGGGTACTCCCAACGCAGGATAGACACCATCACATTGGGGTTGACCTTCTTTGCGTCTGCCGCCATAACAAAGCCGGGCGAACGGGAGGCATCGGCTTCCTCGTCCTCATAGCGCTTCGTGCAGGCCTCGGCGCCGGTGGAGTTGTTGCCGTCGTTGCCCATCTCCATCTTGATGTTGGAGAACAGCGGGTAATCGCCGCCGAACAGGTACTGCATCATGGACCAGTAGGCCTGCGGATTCTCGGACTTGTAGTCCAGCAGCAGGTTGCTGGTGGAGTTGCCGTTCAGCATGCCCAGGCCCTTGTAGGTCCAGCCGTTGACGTTCTTGGCAGCGGCCTCCACGTCAGTGCCGGTGATGGAGACAACACCGTCCACACCGGCAATGCTGTTGAAGGCGTCGTAGCGGGCCGCGGTCTCGGTCTTGGCAGCCTCGGCGTCAGCCGTGCCGGTGACAACGATGTTGTCATACAGGCCAGTGCGCATGAAGCCGGTGCCGTAGGTCGCGCCGAACGCGCCGACGATGCCGGTCTTTTCGCTGAGCTTGAAGCCGATGCCGCTGGCGGCCAGGACCTCCTCGCCGTTCAGGTAAACAGCGACGGTGCCCTCGGTGTCATTCTCGTTGTAGACAAGGGCAATCGCGTTCCACTCCCCTGCCGTCAGGTTCTTGGAGAGGGCGTACTCGGTGCCGTTGTTGACCTTGAGCACAGCAGTGCCGTCGGTCTTGCGGGGGATGATGCGGAAGTTGGCATCCGCAGAGGGGCCGACCAGCACCACGGAGGTGTTGTCGTGCTCGTCGTTGAACTTGAAATCAGTGTACAGCGTGAAGCTGGTGCGTTTGAAGAAGCTGTCACCGTCGTTGATGGCAGCGCCGCCATCGGTAGCGGAGTTGCCGCCGCTGATCCAGCCGGAGGTAACGCTGACCTGCTTGCCGCTGTTCAGACTCTCGACCAGGGACGCGCCGGTGCGGACGCTGACCATGTCATTGTCCTCCAGCGCCTTGCCGAAGTTGGCGTTGTCGCCATCCACGGGCGTGTCGGGGGTCTCGGCGTCGCCGGTGCGCTCAACAGCCAGCCAGCTAACGGCGGGGGCGTGCTGACCGGTGGTCGTGGCCGTCCAGGTCACGACCTTCTCGGAGGTGATCTCAAACTCACCGGTCTTGGTGGTAACGGCGTTGTTGTCCTGCTTCGGAACCGACGCATAAACAGACGTACCTGCGTCGGTGGTCAGGCTCAGGTCCATGGCACGGTTCTGGCCGCCCCACCACTCACGGTGGGCAGTCGTGATCTTGTACTTACCGGCGGGCAGCGTGAACTTGTAGGAGATTGTCTCCCCTGCTTCATTGTTTTTGCCGTAAACACCGGTGTAATCCTTGTCATCAGCATTGCTGCTGGTGTAGCCCTTCGTCTGGGCGTCGGTGTCCACCAAGCCCCAGGTCGCGTCGCCCTGGTAGAACTGGTCGGACTTGCCGTTCAGCAGCTGGTCGCCCAGCAGCGCCTTGGCGGCTGCGTAGGCGGCAGTGGACTGAACATTGTCCATCTTGTCGTTGCCGGTAGCGGCCACGCTGTCGATAAAGTAAACGGTGTCTGCGGGGATGACCTCCACGGTGTACTCGTTGCCTGCCTTATCCTTTGCAGTGACGGTTGCATAGGGCTCTGCGAAGGTATTCGCGGTCACATTATCCGCCCAATCGATTCCGGCAGGGACCACACCGACGTTTGTTGCGATGCGAGCCGCGGCGGTCTGAGGTGCAGCAGCCTCCTGCGCAGCGGGGGCTGCGGTCTCCTCGGCGGCAAGAGCCTCCTCAACAGGGGCATCCATCGGGGCGAGAGCTGCTTCCTCCGCAGGTGCTTCCTCGACAGGCGTCTCCTCAGTCGGGGCCTCCTCAGCAGGGGCCGGGGTCTCCTCGGCAGCAGACTCCTCCGCTGGGGTCTCTGTGGAGACTGCGTCCTCCGCCGGAGCCTCCTCGGCGGCAGGCGCAGCCTCCTGGACGACGGCAGCCACTGGCTGTTCGTCGGCCGCAAAGGCCTGCGTCGGGACCATGCTGGCCAGCATACCGACACAAAGAGCCGACGCGAGTACGCGCTTGCCCTTGTGCTGTGCTTTTCTCATAGTCTTCATCCTTTCTCTTTAAGCAGTGTGTGCATCATGCACAAATCTACTTTACAGTGGTTTACTACTATAATACAAGCCGCCAGTGTTTTCCCTCCATGTGATAATTCCCGTTCTTCCTGCACTTTTTCCCGCACTTTTCCCGCATTGCGCTTTCAAGTGGAATCATACAAATACTACATTTTTTACTTTGAAATTTACATGGAATTTATATGCCTGCTTTCTGTATACTTATATGTTAAAAGATATTTTCGTGGTAAACCGCAGACTTCTTTCGGTATTTTAATTTCTATAGGAGACACTTCCCGTAAAGAAAAGCGCCGCTATGCAATCTGCTCAGCAGCGTTTTTCATTATAGATATTTTGTGCAAATTTGTGTACCGCAGAATCTCCGCTATATTTCAGTTTTTGGTTCATCATTTTTAAAGAAGAGAACTACATATCGGCCAATTAAAAAATTTTTGTATCCTCTCTACCGAAGCCCCTGATTGCGGGAGTAACCATAAATTGCAGGGGTTTCTTCCAGACGATGCTGCACTTCACAAAAGCCTTTCACAAATGAGCGAATTGCTTATTGAGAATCGAACTGCCTTAGCAACGGATGCACCGGTTGCCGTCCACAGCGAGATAAAATGGAAGCCTTAAAATCAAGTCGTCGAAATTACAATTCTTCGACGAAACAAATCGAGTAAGAGTCTCTTTTAACTAGAAAGCCGACCTCTCACACCACCGTGCGCACCGGTCTGTACATGTCGGTCCAACCGCATAAGTGCAAGGACTCGTAGTAGCGGAGGATACTAAAATATCCTGCTGCTGCGAGTCTTGCGTTTGTAATGGAACCCTTTAATACAGGACTACCGGCGATACGCCAATAACCCAGTCTGGAATTCCCCCACTGGTATACCCTGTCAGCCAGGACGCCCATCTGTCTCAAGTTGCCTACCTTCGTTTTGGACTTCTTCCACTGCTTCCACGGCCTACTATGTGTTTCTGTTCATCGGTTCAGGCGTTTGCCCGCCTGCATTTTTTCGCTGACCTCCGACTTCCTTCAGATTCCACCTCACGATGGACATCCTTGCCTTCGGCTAACACTTTCTACTGCCGAGGGCGTAGTGGTCTTTCACCACCTAGTTGTTGCCCATGCCGGGCGCACTAGAGTTACAACAAACGCCCTGAGATGGACAGTTTGTTCGGGATACAATGTACCTGCACCTGCCATCTGCTGCGTGCCCGTCTTGCCACTGCGGAGGAGGTTACCGCGCGGCGTAATCTCGCGTTCACCCCCTACGACTGCCATGGCAGCCACGGATTTTAAGATTGCAATACCAAAATAGGTGGCACCGAAACGCAGAGAATCATTACCATCAAGCGTACACTGAAGGATTTGCAGTTTTTATATTTGTTTCTTCCCGGCAAACTCATGGCAAGTACCGCTCGCTTATCATTCTTTTACCGTCATCATAATGCGTACCGTATTCAAGAGATGCCGAGCCATAATAGCAGCACTTGGGAAAATGAATCAGAACTGATTCACTTTTTCGTGTCAAGAATTTTGGATGAATCTAAACTGATTCACTCTGGAGTATATGTGAATTTGTATGTGTATCCGCCTTGATTGTCTTCGCTTTGGACAGGAACGTGTTTTGCTAGCATAGCATGTGGTCATCCACATGCACATTTCTGGGGCGTACCCCAGACCCCCGCGCTGTTCTTGCGTGACGATAGTGACGCTGATGACGCTCGTGACGCTGTTTTTAGGACATCCCTATACCATATCCCAGATTCAGCGTCATTAGCGTCATCTGCGTCATTCTGATTTTGTGTTTCTCGTAGTATCATTGTTTTTGTTTCGAGCAGTAGTAAACTGCAAGCGTCATTTCACTATAAGCGTGACGGTGATGACGATGATGACGGTGTTCGTGGGATAGGGTAAAGGGGTATATCAAAAACATCGTCATCACCGTCAGCATCGTCATTCTACAGGCAAGCCGTTTTAATCTGCGGCTTGCCTGTTTT
>ERZ779880.1980-NODE-1980-length-15912-cov-3.070631_pt1 | contig 15912 bp, 11 predicted proteins | sample MGYA00511555_ERZ779880 | MGnify/ENA primary metagenome ERZ779880 (study PRJEB29588, sample SAMEA2145815) | human gut metagenome | biome: human gut; feature: human-associated habitat; material: faeces | place: Denmark | collected 2008/2010 ...
GCGGCGGGACGTGATCATTGTAGCCAGTGTATCTTGTATTTATGGTTTGGGAAGCCCTATTGATTATCAGAACATGACGGTGTCTTTGCGTCCGGGTATGTGCAAAGACCGTGATGAAGTGATCCAAAAATTAATAGAGATTCAGTATAACCGTAATGATATGGATTTTCAGCGTGGAACATTTCGTGTGCGTGGCGATGTTTTGGAGGTATTTCCGATTTCAGAAGCGGATCAGGCGGTTCGTATTGAATTTTTTGGAGATGAGGTGGATCGCATTGTTCAAATTGATGTGCTGACCGGAGAGATTAAAGCAGAATTGGAACACATTGTTATTTTTCCGGCATCGCATTATGTTGTTGATAAAGATGCGATGGAGCGTGCAATCCGAACAATCGAGGCAGAGTTGGAAGATCGTGTGAAATATTTTAAAAGCGAAGATAAACTACTGGAGGCGCAGCGTATTGCTGAGCGAACCAATTTTGATATTGAGATGCTCCGGGAAACCGGTTTTTGTTCAGGTATCGAAAATTATTCGAGGCATTTATCGGGATTAAAGCCGGGAGAAACGCCACATACATTGATGGACTATTTTCCGGAAGATTTCTTGATCATGGTAGATGAGTCTCATATTACCATACCACAGATACGAGGCATGTATGCGGGAGATCGATCCAGGAAGACTACACTTGTAGACTATGGATTCCGTCTGCCATCTGCATTAGATAACCGTCCGCTGAATTTTGATGAATTCGAGTCGCATATCAATCAGATGTTATTTGTATCGGCGACACCGAATGTATATGAGCAGGAACACGAGCTGGCGCGTGTTGAGCAGATCATACGGCCTACCGGACTGTTGGATCCGGAAATTTCTGTTCGTCCGGTGGAGGGGCAGATTGATGATCTGGTAGGTGAGATCCGAAAGACGATCGATGCAGGAAATAAGGTTATGGTAAATACGTTGACAAAACGTATGGCGGAAGATCTGACGGACTATTTGAAGGAAATTGGGATTCGGGTGCGTTATCTGCATTCAGATATTGATACGCTGGAACGTTCGGAGATTATTCGTAATATGCGGTTGGATGGATTTGATGTATTAGTCGGTATTAATTTGCTGCGAGAGGGACTGGACATTCCGGAGATAGCACTGGTTGCTATTTTGGATGCTGATAAGGAAGGATTTCTTCGCTCAGAGATTTCTCTTGTTCAGACGATTGGCAGGGCCGCACGTAATGCAGAAGGACGGGTTATTATGTATGGTGATGTCATGACAGATTCGATGCGCCATGCCATTGATGAGACGAATCGAAGACGAAAGATTCAGATGCAGTACAATGAGGAGCACGGTATTACGCCACAGACGATCAAGAAGGCGGTACGTGATCTGATTAGTATATCGAAGAAAGCCGATGGCAACTCAGGCGATATTGAGAAAGATCTGGAATCTATGAGCAAGAAAGATTTGCAGCAGTTACGTAAGAAGTTGACGAAACAGATGCATGCGGCCGCAGCAGAGTTAAACTTTGAACTGGCAGCAACGTTGAGAGATCAAATGATGAAAGTTGTACAGCAGCTGAATGAGTAAAATTCTGCAGTCAAAGGTTGTATAAATCAGTGTTGGCGAATAATCGCAGATAGGGTATAATGATTACGTAATGTAATGAGGAACGTAAGGATTCGACAGATATTCCAGTACAGCGAAAATTAAGTTTTGGATAGTTTGGCGCAGAAGATTTTTCTGAGAGTGCTACTTCACAAACGTAGGCGTAGTGGTGGCTACGTCGAGGCTTGGGGAGTAGTGCTATCAGGAAAATAAGCAAGTCAAACTGCCAATCACTTAATATTCGCTGTACTAGAGAGAAGGGCAATAAAATTTTAGAGTATGCCTTATGTTTATTTCAAGAAGGGAGAAAAAGAATGACAAAGAAATGGCGGCGCGTATATGCGTGGGTGCTGACCGTGGCAATGGTCTTATCTATGGCAAATCTGTCGATTACCATTGCTAAGGCAGCATCGACACAGAATCTTACCGTGAAGAGCGGAGCAACCAGTGTAACGATTGCTAAGAATGAGTATGGCGATGATTATATTGGCGATATGTTTTTTAACATACCGGATGCCTTGAAAACGAAGAGTGCAATTTCTTCGAACAAGGTGACTTCCATGACGGTAAAGATCACGATCAAAAGTTTTACACAGGGAAGTGGCGCAAAAGCGCAAGCATTTATTTTTGCACAACCGGATGCATCGGGTGATTGGAATTGGAATCAGTCTTCGACTGCAGAGCTGGTTACCGGCAGTCAGTTAACGCTTACCTATTCCTTTGCAGATATGGATTGGAAAGGTGGAACAACGCTGGGAAATCTTGGCGTGCGTTTTGCCAATGCAGCCGAGGGGAGTACCGTGTCCTATTCTGTTGACTCTGCGGTGATCAATATGGCGGACAGCGGCAGCAGTGCGACAAGTAAGCCAAGCAGTGCGACAAGTAAGCCAAGCAGCACAGCAAGTGCCGGTGGCAATGTTTCGACAGACCAGATTGCGATCACGAGAAGTGTTGGCAGTGGAACAAATGATTATTATGCAGAATACAGTTTTTCTATCACAAATAACAGCAGCGAAACGGTTAGAGGTATTCAGATTTTAATACCGACATCGGGATCGGTTGACGTTGGCTATGTTGAGGGATTTTCTGCAGTATATGATGCGGCGCTGGGAGGCGTTGTGGCATATTATTCGACAGAGATTGCAGCGGGAGCAACGGTTAGCAGCTCTTCTAATAAAGTTGGTTTTGGAAAACAGCCGTCTATTTCCGTTGGAAAATCTAATGTCATTGCTGTAAATTGTGCAGGTCCAAGTACCGGTGATGAACTGAATTATGAATTAACCGGACGTAAAGATGTTGCATATGCGGACACTCCGGTCGGCAGACATGGTAAACTGTCAGTACAGAAGGTTGACGGCTATGCGGCACCGATCATGGTGGATCAGAATGGTGTGCCGACACAGCTTCGTGGAGCCAGTACCCATGGTATGCATTGGTTCCCGCAGTATGTCAATCAGAATGCGTTCCAGACATTGCGTGATGATTGGGGAATCAATATGGTTCGATTGGTCTGTTATCCACGCGATGGTGGATCGGTTGGATATTTGACGGGTGGAGACAGTACCAAACAGCAGCTTGATACATTGATTCAAAATGGTGTCGATTATGCAACCAAGCTCGGAATGTATGCGTTGGTAGACTGGCATGTGCATGCTTACAATCCAAATGAGTATTTGAAAGAGGCAAAGATATTCTTTACAAAGTACGCAACAATGTACAAGGATCATGATAATGTGTTATATGAGATTTGCAATGAGCCGACAGGCACAAACTGGTATAGTGGCAATGGCAAAGATCTTTATACATATTGTAGTGAAGTCATTGAGACAATACGTGCCATTGATCCGGATGCGATCATTATATGCGGAACGAATACTTGGTCACAGGATGTCGATCAGGTGGCGGCTAAGCCGATGAAAGATCTTGGTTATAAAAACATCATGTATACGTTCCATTTTTATTCCGCAACGCACAAAGAGAATTTAATGGAAAAAGTACGTCTGGCAACCAAGGATGGAACACCGATCTTTGTTACCGAATTTGGTATATGTTCAGCAGATGGTAATGGAAGTTATGACGCGGAAAATGCGGATCGGTGGATTGCGTTGTTGGACGAATTAAATATTAGTTTTGCATGCTGGAGTTATAGTAATTGTAATGAAAAATCGGCGTATTTTAAGAGCAGCTGCAGCAATGCCGGGGGCGATTGGACAGCGGATGATCTGACAACAACCGGTAAGTGGCTGATCAATACCTGTCGAGCACACGAGGAGAAAGAAAATGCATCCTATCCGGCAGTATCACCGTCAGCAGAACCGACGAAAGCACCGACAGTAACCGTAAAGCCAACGGCAGAACCGACGAATAAACCGACAGCACCGACTGCTCCGGACAAGGAGATACAGGAGGCACCATCGACAGCATTAACAATAGTGGCACGTACGTCTACCTCCTTAACCGTGCAGGCAACCGTCGCAGCACCGGCAGGCAAGAGCTATGAATACACAATTGATGGCACATCATGGCAAACGCAGACCACCTTTACTGATTTGCAGCCTGCTACAAGTTATACCGTGTCAGTACGCTATGCAGAAACCGACAACTATCAGGCTAGTATGATCTCTGACCATACGTTGACAGGAGGTACACTAGTTGAAGATGTGTATAAGATCGACTTGTCTAAGCTGGACGATACGACTTATGTCGATGGCATGTTTAGCAAAGATGATGCAACCGGTAAATCTTATGCAGCAAGTTATGATGCTTCCAGTAATGAATTGACATTATCCGGGACAGATCATACTTTTGAATTGGTCGCTGATAATGCGAAAGTCAAAATTATATTAAAGAAAGGCGTTTCTGCAGCGTTATGTGGAGTGACTTGCGGAAACATTTCCAGCGAAGATGATACAAGCCTTGAGATGGTTCGAGGTAGCAATACTACCGGAAGTATTGAGGCAGCAAATGTCATTGTTTCCGGTGGAACTAACAACACCGAGCAGATTATGGCAGATACTATCGCGGTAAAGGGCGGAAGTCTGACCGCTGTAGCTGCCAAAGAAAGTAATAAAACAGCATTATCTGCAGACAAGATCACAATCACGGATGGAGAAGTGACTGCGATCGGGGACGGAACAGGTGGCGCATTATATGCAGATAGTAAGATCTCTTTGATCGGAGGAACACTGACGGTGAAAGCGGGTCCGAATAAAATGGAAAAATCTGCGATTGATGTGAAATCAGATGAAAGCAGCGTTATCTTGGTCGGAGATATTAAGATCATTAATCAGACAGATGGCGCACTTGGAACGGACGATTTGTTCTCGAAGGAGACAATTTCCACAGGGGGAACAACGACGAAGTTAGTTACCGTAACATTTGATACAGTAGATGAAGTTTGGACCGTGACAGTGGAACAAGGTTCTGATATTATTTTGCCGAATAAACCAAAGGAGAATTTAATTTTACGGTGGTATAGTGACCGTGAGGTACAGGGATATGCCCCGGGAATTATATACACGGTACAAGAGAATACATACTTCTGTGCAAAATATTTTGATAAGGCGCCGGTAGAACCGAGCAGCAAGCCAACAGTGGCACCGAGCAGCGAGCCGACCGTGGAACCAAGCGAAGAACCAATCGCGACCCCGACGGCAGAGCCAACGAAAGCGCCGGAACCAACGGCAGCACCGATGATAACACCGGTACCTAGTGATGATCCGACAGAAAGTGCTGCTCCAAGTGAGAAACCAACGATCACACCAATGCAGAAGCCGGGAATTCAGGCGACCGGAATGCGCGTTATTGCCAGTGTGAAAAAGGTAAGTAATCTTCCGGTAAAACAGAAATTGCAGCTTGCAGCAGGAAAGAGTATGCAGCTTACGGTGACTTTGTTGCCGACAGGAGCTAAGCCTCAGAAACTAACGTATACCAGCAGTAAACCATCAATAGCAAAAGTAAGCGGTAGTGGTAAGATTGTTGCTGGTAAGAAAGCCGGAACGACAGTGATCACGATTCGTACAGCGAATGGATTGCAAAAGAAAATTACCATTCGCGTTATGAAAAAAGCGGTGAAGAAGATCAAACTGTCTGGCGTTAAGAAGTTAAAGGTTGGTAAGAAACTCAAACTGAAAGCCAAAATCACGCCTAAGAAGAAGTATGCATCTGCTAAAGTATTCTGGGTATCTGGTAATACTAAAATTGCAACAGTGACACAGAGCGGTGTTGTAAAAGCGAAGAAGAAAGGCAAAGTTAAGATTACTGCAATTGCAACAGATGGCAGTGGTAAGAGGAAAGTGATCAAACTTACCATTAAATAAATTTTAACAGATCGACTTAGAAATAAGTGGCAAATATGCCTTTTGAAAATTTAGAAAAAGAACAACCAAGTATTTATTGGTTGTTCTTTTTTGCTTTATAGGAAACTTGTCGTTTCCTATAAAGCGAAAAACGCTCCGCGAGGATGCGCATCTCGCGGAGAAGAAGTTAGCTGTAAACAGCACCGTTCGAGCGCGAAAGAGTCGCAAGCGACTCTTTGTTCCTTAACAAGATTAGGGTGTCAAAAGGTCTGAGTTCCAAATTTCTGTCATAATAAAATGGAGAGAGAAGAGCAGTATTTGCTAAAATCAATCTCTTGGATAAACCCCAGTTTATCAAAAAGATATTGTCAAAACGACATATTTCGGGTATAATATATGTATGTTTCCGAATATTAAAGCCTTTTCACTTAATGAGACTTTTGGCAATGTTAAATGTCGTCTGTGAATGCTTTGCAAGTTATAGTTTGCTTTATGGTTTTTGGCAAACTTAGAAAGGAATTTGTGATTTTTTATGGGTACGAAACGTACAAAAACATATCATCAGCAATTAAAAGCGACGAACATTAATAGGCTGCGTGATCTTTTGCAGGAGCTGCCTAAATATTGTAAAAATTTTTTTCATGGTATAGAACCGACAACATCAATCAAAACTCGGATTGGCTATGCTTATGATATGCGCACTTTTTTTCGCTTTTTACAAAGTGCGAATCCAATGTTTGCATCCAAGCCAATTTCTGATATAGAATTGTCGTATTTGGATCAATTAGAGCCGGTGGATATTGAGGAATATATGGAATATTTGAAGCTATATACATACGATGGACAGGAATTTACAAACGATGAACGAGGTATTCATCGTAAAATGGCTTCCTTACGTAGTTTTTATCTATATTATCAAAAACGTGGACAACTTCAAAATAATCCTACCGTTGTTGTAGATATGCCCAAATTACATGATCGGGAAATTATTCGATTGGATTCTTCCGAGGTAAATGAACTATTAGAATTGGTGGAACATGGTGGCGATAATTTAACCGGGATCAAGAAAACCTACTATGAAAAAAATCGATTAAGAAATATTGCTATATTTACGTTGTTTTTAGGAACAGGTATCCGTGTTTCTGAATGTGTTGGTCTGGATATTGAAGATCTAGATTTTCGAGATAATCGAATTCGCATTATTCGAAAAGGTGGTAAGGAGGAGTTTGTTTATTTTGGAGCAGAAGTTCGGGAAGCTTTGATGAATTATATTGAAGATTCCAGAAGTAAAATTATTCCGAAAGAAGGTCATGAACATGCACTCTTCTATTCCATCCAGCGACGCCGTATTAGTATACAGGCCGTTGAGAATCTAGTAACGGAATATGCGAGTCAGGTAACAACGTTTAAGCATATTACGCCGCATAAATTACGAAGCACCTATGGTACTTCGTTATATCGCCAAACAGGCGACATTTATTTGGTTGCAGAGGTCTTGGGACATAATGACGTAAATACAACGCGCAAGCATTATGCGGCATTAGATGATGATAAGAAACGGCAAGCTGCTTCAGCGGTACAATTGCACCAAAAGAAGCAGCGGTAATCAATATCTGTTACAAAATAGCGATTATTTTACTGACATAATAAGCAATATGTGGTTTGAACAGCAACTTCCAGTATGGGAAGCTTAGGTTATTCAATATCAGACATTTCTGTGATAAACCATTGGCCGTCAATCTTTTCGCAGGTATAGCGGTAACGTTGTTTGATTAGTTTTTGTGTTTGATCTGCATAACGTACATATATTTTTTCGTTGGATAGTACGTACACTTTTTGATCTGTTGTCTGTTCAGAGGTTACTTCCAAAGATTTAGCATTTTCGCGAATACCGCGTTTGTAGTAGTTTTTGGTAAGTGAACTCTGTTGATGGTATGCATCTGCTGCAAGTACTGTTTTTAAAAATTTTGTATTACCGGTATTTATAGCATTTGTAAATGCGGAAACATAACGGCGGAACAAAGATTCGCACAGTTTATAATCTGTGGCATCTATAGTATCTTCTACGGTTATTGTATTTGAAACATTGTTGCTTGCCAGCAATACATTTGCGAAGGAGGCATTTGATTGATTGCAGGACGAGGTGTTAATAGTCAATGCCTGCTCTGCAAAGCTTTTTTCCGACAAAGAATTCATCACAAAATTATGCGAATAAAAATTTTGAGCATATACTTGTGCTAAAGTCTCGCTTATAGCTGCAGAAGATGTTTCTGATGCTTTGTTTTTTGCTGCTAAGCCAGTGCCCGTGCTGCAGGTGATGACTGTTCCAAATAGCAGCAACAGAAACATTGGAAATATCAACCATTTGTAGCGTTTCTGTGGACAGCTTAGCTCTTTGATTCGTCGTTCCATCTCCCGCCCTTTGCGACTCATTGGTACAACGGAATAACAAAAACCGCCAATCATTGGTTTTGTAGCAAGTTTGATCAATAGATTACCATATTCAAAACGCTGTTTCGAGCCAATCTGCTGCAATACCGTTTCGTCACAATATAGTTCTGCATCTTTTTTAGAACAGCTGCTTGCAATCCATGCCAGCGGATTGAACCAGTAGACTGTTAATAATGCCATGCGTAGAATCGACCAGATATAATCTTTATGCTGGTAATGTACGGATTCGTGAGCAATAATATGTCGAAGTTCGTTTGGTGAGATATGGCGTGGATCCTGCTCATCCAACAAAAATGACGGGATGTAAATGGCTGGATGTCTCAAGCCGTATAAGCATGGTGTTGGAATAGTATCAACAGCAAATATATCGAGATTGCTAACTCGTGAAATAAAAACACGATATTTACGCAGCTGTTTAGTCATATGTCGATTAGACAATACAAAACACAACAACAAGAGAACCGTTCCAATTCCCCATATGGTCATGGCTATTTGCTTTATTGGAAGTGCAAGTAATAGCAATGAAAGTGAGTTGTCACGACTTCTCTCCTGCTTCTGCGGCGTATTTAAGCTATGCGTTTCTTCAGAGTTTGTCATAACATTATTATGTTCGACGGTTGTGTCTTTTGTATTGTTAGCAGTTATTTCTGTATCACCAATGCTTTTGTTGGCAGATTTTTGTAACGTGAAATTTGGTGCTTTTTGCGATATCGCTGCGGGGTTATTCGCAGCGGTAGAAAGTTCTAGCTCAAGATGATCAATCGATTTTTTCATGTTATCTGCAAAGCCAAAAGGGGTTGGGATAATATTTACCGGGATCATGAAGCGAAATACAACAACAAGCCATAATGCATAAATAGCACGATAGCTGATTTTTCCACTGAATATTTTGCGTATTCCCAGTACAAATAATATTAACAAGGAAGATTCTAAAAACCATAACATAAAATCTACCATTTTCAGTTACTCCTTACTTTTTTTCGCTTTTGATTCTGCGTCTTTCAGAATCTGTTGTAATTCGTGAATGTCATCCAAAGACAGATCGTTTTGGCGTACAAGTGCACTCATCATTGTTCCTACACTTCCATCATAAATACGCTGTAAGAAATCTTTGGTTTCTTGAACAACAACATCTTCTTTGTTTACCTTTGGGAAAAAATATTTTGTTTTACCTTGCTCGTTATATCCGATAAGTCCTTTTTCACTCATACGACGAACCATTGTTGCACTGGTACTTTTGCTCCAACCATTACTTTGCTTTAACAAAGGAACTATCTGCATTAAAGGCAATGATTGTTCGGCTGTCCAAAGACAGTTCATGACATACCATTCGCTATTTGTTACTTTAATTTTATCGTTCACGCTATAACCAAACCTTTCTTTCCTATAATGAACATTATAGTTAATGTCTATTATTTTAGACTACTTAGTTTATGTTGTCAACCAAAATTATTATGCATAACAATGTATAAAGGATTCCGAAAGCGTCCCGTCCCAAAATGGATGATGCTTTGCTAAAACGAGACATCTCAGACAATCTTTCAGGTATGTATTCATTAGAGAGTTAACAAAATAAGAAATCACATGGATAGTTTGAGCGCAGTGAAAAAAAGTGGTTGACATTGTAAATCACATCGTGTATAGTATGGTTTACAAAGTAAAATTCATGTTTGACCACAGCAAGATCATAGTTGAGAACGTAAGTAAATACTTGCACTATGACAAATTGGTTGTTGGTTTATGAGCAGAAAAGGGGGTTCGTTATGGTATTACAAAACCAAATGGTATTACAAAATCGAAAGACATTGCAAAATCAAATGGCTTTACAACAAAATAACCTATCTTTATTTCAGCAGGATAAGACACGGGAGTGGGATAAGACACGTATTCCATTGGATGCATTAAAGGGGATTGCGATTCTGGGGATTGTTTTATATCATGCCTTTCCGAGCTATGTTCCGGGTGGTTTTTTGGGAGTACCGTTGTTCTTTGTGTTATCAGGTTATTTGATGTTTACTACTACCCTACAAAAGTGGCGTAGCGGTTCCTTTCATATATGCGATTATTACCAAAATAGAATAAAAAAAATTATGTTCCCATGTTTTGTAATGGTAATGTGTGTATGTGCATATATGACAATACGTAACAGTCCACAGATGATCGGAATCCGTCAACAGGTAGCGAGTATATTTTTGGGATATAACAATTGGTGGCAGATTGCACAAAATGCATCTTATTTTGAAAAACACACAGCAAGTTCGCCATTTACACATTTATGGTATTTGTCGGTTGAAATGCAGTTTTATTTGATATGGCCACTGTTATTCTGGGGTTACTGCAGATTGAGTAAGCGTAAATATAAGGGAGATATCGTTGGTAACGCAAAGTACAGGAAGCTGGGCAAAGAGGTTTACCAAAATGCAAAACGGAATGATCAGAGGAGAGGGATTGCAGGTGTGTGTTTTGGGGGACTTGCATTGTTATCGGTGTTTGCGATGATTTTACGGTATGTCCCGGGGCAGGACCCATCGCGTGTATATTATGGTACGGATACCATGGCATTTAATGTGCTCTTGGGAATACTGCTTGGCGCCCTGCGACAGAACTATTCCTTTTGGCGTGTACAATTTCCGGCATTCTGGCGTCGGATTTGTAGTGTGATCACGTTGTGCACGATCGTGGTTCTCTTCCACTTTGTTTATGGGACAGATCCGTTGTTATATCAAGGTGGGATGTTTGTGATCAGTGTGTGGTATATGTTATTGATCAACTTTATTGAGAATCATAAAAAAGCAGTCACGAATAGTTTTTGCGCAAATTGTCTGGCGGTGGTTGGAAAATACAGCTTTTACTTGTACTTATGGCATTATCCAATTTTAGTTTTATTATAGAAATATCATTAAGTAGATTGGAGGAAAAATGAAATACACAGGAAGAACATCACGAAATATAAACATAAAGGCTTTGGGGTTGCTTTTATGTATACTGGTTGCATCTTATGGAATTATAAAAGCTCCGGCTTCCGATACCAGAAAATTAGAAGCGGATCTTCGTAAAAAACAGCAACTTATAAATGAGGAGAAGGGGAAAAAAGTTGATGGTACATCTACTCTTCCATCGCAGTCAACATCTGCATTACATACTACGGTTCCGGCAAATAATATGCCGGCAGATACAGGCAAAGATATCACCATAAAGAAACATTTTGTTACCGTGATTGGAGATTCTGTCTTTTTAGGAGCATCTGTAGCGTTTCAACAACAGTGTGAAAATGCAGTTGTGGATGCGAAAATTTCCAGACAAGTGGTACAGGCTTTGGATGTTGCAAAGCAATTAGACAAGAAACACAAATTAGGGGATATTGTCATTATTGCATTGGGAACCAATAGCAACTTCAATTCAAAGAGCGGTCAAAAATTGATTGATTATTTAGGCAAGGATCGAACAATTTATTGGATCGATACTTATGGAAAACATTTAGACATTCAAAAAGATGTCAATAATACGATCCAACGGGTTGTTGCAGCCAATAAAAATGTACAGCGCATTTATTGGTCCAAAGAAGGAGAAAAACATCCGGATTGGTTTTATCAGGACGGAGTACATCTTAATCCGCACGGCGAGAAAAAATATGCTCGTTTCATTATGCAGATGATACAATCTTCTTTGGATTAATTGGCTTGATATACAGGAACCATAAGATGGTTTCCGGCGTAGATCAGATCGCTGTCTAAACTGTTATATTCTTGAATGACTTTGGCATAATCCTGAACAGAGCCAAACGCATCGCAATAATATTCGTTGGCAATGCTTGACAATGTATCAGAAGAATGAATCAATACAGAGACATAACTGATTTTTGATTGATCCACAGAGGCTTGTGCGGTACTCTCAGAAGAATTACATACTCGCACTAGTCCAAATACAAGCAGACAAGCCAAAGTTAATGTGATAAGGATTCTTTTTCCATTGTATGTTCTCATAGTACACCTCGTTTCTGCATCGCTACGATGCAATCTGGTAAATGTCAGTAATAAAGGTTTTGTATATACAGAACGCTTGTTCTGTATATAATATACTATACGAACAAATGTTTGTCAACAAAAAAACGAACATATTTTCGAATTATATCGAAAAATATGTTCGTTTTTTAGATAGTGATGTCAAAAGCTATGAATTTCCATGTTTAGAAATCTGGTCTTAAAAGTTGAAATCCTCATAGTCTTCCGGTAGAAAACGATGATATATAATATGGATCTCCTCGTCCTTAAAACAATAATAATAAGGGTCGTCGCCTTCTAGAAAACGGATGCGATAGTCAAATTCTCCGCTTTTGATTTGCTTAATTTCAACAGGTTGTTCCTGTGCACGAAATAATGCAAAGATATCTTCCATTGTACATCCGTGACGACTGACAAGATCAACAAGAGATACGATAAATTCTGCCGGTTGCATATGATCGTGTACCCATTCGGATCCATCGACAGGTATACCAATGCAGAATCGTTCGTTTTGACAGGATATATCCAAAGTACCTAGTGAATCTTTGGCAAAATTTGCTTCTTTTTGCAATTTTTCTATTAATTGTTCTGCAGAGTCTGTTGTGCCTAATATATGCTGCAAGCTGCTTAAAGGGTAATATAAACGGATGGCTTCTTTTCGATAGCCGAGTTTTGCCTGTTCTTCTTTTACCAGGTCAATTAAGTTGTTCGTTAATTTTGTATAATTCATTCGAAACACCATACCTTTCTGTCTATCTTGCCAAAAGCAAAGCAGACCAAACAACGATTGTCTGATCTGCTCTTCTATTATTGTACATTATTATTGAACAATTACAAGATTAGAACTTGCCAGCGTCAGCAGCTTCCTGTACAGAAACAGCTACAGCAACTGTCATACCAACCATAGGGTTGTTACCGGCACCGATCAGTCCCATCATCTCAACGTGAGCAGGAACGGATGAAGAACCGGCAAACTGAGCATCGCTATGCATACGTCCTAATGTATCTGTCATACCATAGGAAGCAGGACCTGCTGCCATGTTATCTGGATGAAGTGTACGACCTGTACCACCACCGGAAGCAACGGAGAAATATTTCTTACCCTGCTCTAAGCATTCTTTCTTGTAAGTACCAGCTACCGGATGCTGGAAACGAGTTGGGTTGGTTGAGTTACCTGTGATAGATACGTCAACACCCTCTTTGTGCATGATAGCAACACCCTCTGGTACAGAGTTTGCACCGTAGCAGTTTACTTTAGCACGAAGACCCTCAGAATAAGATTTGCGGAATACTTCTTTTACTTCATTTGTATATGGATCAAACTCAGTTTCAACGAATGTAAAACCATTGATACGAGAGATGATCTGAGCAGCATCTTTACCAAGACCATTTAAGATAACGCGAAGAGGCTCTTTACGTACTTTGTTTGCCTTTTCTGCGATACCGATAGCACCTTCGGCAGCTGCAAAAGACTCATGTCCGGCTAAGAATGCGAAACATTTTGTCTCTTCCTCGAGGAGCATTTTACCAAGGTTACCATGTCCTAAACCTACCTTACGAGTATCAGCAACAGAACCAGGGATACAGAAAGACTGGAGTCCCTCACCGATTGCTGCTGCAGCGTCTGCTGCGCGACGGCAGTTTTTCTTAATTGCAATTGCTGCACCTACAATGTATGCCCAGCATGCATTCTCAAAACAAATTGGCTGGATGCCCTTGATCTGGTTATATACATCAAGTCCAGCATCTTTTGTGATTTTTTCTGCTTCTTCAAGAGAAGAAATTCCATAACTGTTTAATACAGCGTTGATCTGGTCAATTCTTCTTTCATATGATTCAAATAATGCCATGTTATGTTTGCCTCCTTTATATTATTTTGCGATTTCTTCATCTGTTCTTGGATCGATGAGTTTCACTGCGTCGTCAACACGACCGTACTGTCCTGCAGCTTTCTCCCAAGCTGTATTAGGATCATCACCTTTCTTGATGAAGTCAGTCATTTTACCAAGGTTTACAAACTTATAACCAATGATCAAATCCTCTTCATCCAAAGCGATAGCGGTTACATAACCCTCAGCCATCTCTAAGTAACGAGGACCTTTCTTTAAGGTTCCGTACATTGTACCAACCTGAGAACGAAGTCCTTTACCAAGGTCTTCCAAACCAGCACCAATAGCAAGTCCATCCTCAGAGAATGCACTCTGTGAACGACCATAAACGATCTGTAAGAAGAGCTCTCTCATTGCTGTATTAATTGCATCGCATACAAGGTCAGTATTCAGTGCCTCCATAACCGTCAGACCCGGAAGGATCTCTGTTGCCATAGCAGCAGAATGTGTCATACCTGAGCAGCCGATTGTCTCTACTAATGCTTCTTGAATGATACCCTCTTTAACGTTAAGAGACATCTTACAAGCACCCTGCTGTGGTGCACACCAGCCTACACCATGTGTAAAACCAGAGATATCTTTTACTTCCTTTGCCTGAACCCATTTTGCTTCCTCTGGGATTGGCGCTGCACCGTGATGCACACCCTGAGCAACTGGGCACATGTTTTCTACTTCCTGTGAATAAATCATGTTTATGCTCCTTTCGATTTGCTTTTTCTCTGCAGAAATATTTCCACAGTTCTATGACCATTTTCGCACAAATTTATCAATTAGTCTACACTTTTCGCCAATATTTCTTAAAAAATCTGACGAAAAAGATGGTTAGAAATAAATGACAACGACTATATTCGCATTATATGTCTTTCTGTACGATATTTGTTTGTTTCTTAAAAATACATCCCCTTGGAATAAAACCTCGAACACTGGACAATGGGTAAACATTAGTATTGCTTCCGATCACTGTTCCCGGATTAAGAACACTGTTACATCCTACTTCTACATAATTTCCAAGAATTGCACCCATTTTTTTAAGTCCGGTATTAAGTTTTTCGCCCTGATAATTGATCGTAACTATGGTTTTGTCTGATTTTACATTAGAAGTGATGGAGCCGGCACCCATATGGCTCTTATAGCCCAGGATGGAGTCGCCCACATAGTTATAGTGGGGGGTCTGCACCCCGTCGAACAGGATGACGTTTTTCAGCTCGGTGGAATTGCCTACCACGGCCCCTTCCCCCACCAGGGCGTTCCCCCGGATAAACGCGCCGTGGCGTACCTCGGCCCCGGGGCCGATAATGACGGTTTCCCCCACGAAGGCGGTGGGCGCCAGCACGGCTGTCTTATGGATCCAGACGCCGGGGCGGGGAGACGCGTACTCCTCCTGGGAAAGGGTGGGACCTAGGGCGGCGATAAAGGCGCCGATACCGGACAGGGCCTCCCACGGATACCGGACTTTTTCCAGCAGGGGGGCCGCCAGGGTATGGGACAAATCGTACAGCGCGCGGGTTTCCAATGGATTCATGTGCATTTCTCCTTTGGTCCATATTTTTTTCCACACAGGATTTACTTTAGCACGGCGAGCCTTTAATGGCAAGAAAAAAATTCCACCGGATACGCCGAATTGGTGGAAAATAAGTGGCTTTAGAAAATAGACAGGTTAATTTCCA
>ERZ779880.1990-NODE-1990-length-15809-cov-3.948140_pt1 | contig 15809 bp, 14 predicted proteins | sample MGYA00511555_ERZ779880 | MGnify/ENA primary metagenome ERZ779880 (study PRJEB29588, sample SAMEA2145815) | human gut metagenome | biome: human gut; feature: human-associated habitat; material: faeces | place: Denmark | collected 2008/2010 ...
AAGTCTTTCGAATGCCGCATGAGACAGAATTAGGAGATACACATACGATACTATTGCAAAAAAGAAGTGAGCACGCTATAATATGACCAAGAAAACAAAAGTCACTGTAACGGTGCAGGAAGTTATTTGAATAAGCCGAAAGGCCGCAGAAATGCGGCTTTTTCCAAATATGGGAGTTAGCTAATGCTAACCTGGATGCGTGCACTTTGGTTAGATATATCTAACTTAAAAAGGGATGACGGCAATGCGGGAACACAAGAATTTGCGGGACAGAAATGCAGTTATATATGACCTTTTATGCGAAAAGACAGGGATGTATACGAAAAAGTATGACTGTTTTGCATGAATGTATGCCGAAGCTGCCCTTTATCAGAAAGGAGTTGTCTTTATGAAATACAAAATCGAAAAAAACACTGTGCAGGAAACGTTGGTTCTCCCGCTGTATTCCCGAAAGCTGTGCTCGGAATTGTACCCAAACCTCTATCAGGACGAGACGGCGGTTCGTCTGATCGACCAGATCGACTACGACTTTTCAGAGGCAGAGAAAAATTCCCGCAGCCTGATGCAGCGTTTCGGTGCGCTGGAGGTCGCCATGCGGCAGAATGACCTTGCCTTTGAGGTGCGGGCGTACCTGAAAAACCACCCCTGTGCGGCAGTGGTCAATCTGGGCTGCGGGCTGGATAACACCGGCAAAGCCTGCGACAACGGCAGCTGCAAGATCTACAATCTGGACTTTCCCGATGTGATTGCCTTGCGGCAGCAGCTGCTGCCCGCCGGGGAGCGGGAGCAAAACATCCCCTGCGACCTGAAAGACCCCGCATGGTTTGACAAGATCGATGCCTCCGGCGGGGCGGTGTTCTTTGCCTCCGGGGTGTTCTATTACTTCCTGACGGAGCAGGTTCGGGAACTGGTGCAGGGGATGGCAGATGCTTTTCCCGGCGGGGTGCTGGTCTTTGATGCTGCCAACCGTACGGCGGTGAAGATGATCGCCAAAACATGGCTCAGGACGGCGAAAATCAAGGATGTGGGAGCATATTTCGCGGTTTCGGATGCGAAAAGCGAGCTTTCCCCATGGGACAGCCGTTTGCAGGTGTCCAGCAGGGGATATATGTTAGGTTACAGTGACCTGAAAGACCCTTCTGTCAGCGGCTTTTTCCGATTCCTCGCAAAGGTTGGAGACAACGGAATGAAAATGCAGATCGTGAAGATCGGATTTGGAGACAGACAATGAAATATGCTGGAATGCCCTTTGGAATGTGGATGCTGTTTGCCGGTTCCTTTCAAAAGCAGCTGACCGCGGTGCTGGGCTATGATGCAGACACTGCAAAAGCCATCACCAAAAAGGCAAAACCGCAATACCGGCAGATCATCCGCAGGCTGCCGGAGTTTGAAAAGGCCGACCGCTTCAAAATGAATCTGGTCAACTGCGCCATGATCGGGGCGTTCATTCTCTCCATGCCGCAGCGCCCGGAGGTGGACAGGCTGACAGATTATTACGCAAGATCCATGATGACAGCGCCCATGCAGTGGTTCTGCCGCAAGAGCGGAAAAAGCAAATTCACCGCAAAGGATATTGCCGCTATGAAAGCCACCGCCGCCCTGAAAGCCGCCGACCGCAACCCCTACTCGTGGAACATGGAGTTTTACGAGTACCCGGATGGCAGCGGCTACGAAGGACGCTTTACCAAGTGCGGCATCTGTGTGCTGATGAAGGAGCTGGGACTGTACGACCTGACCCCTGCTTTGTGCCATCTGGACTACACCATGAGCGAGGCGGGCGGCGTGACGGATTTTGTGCGGCAGTATACCATTGCCTCCGGCGGCCCCTACTGTGACTGTGGGTACAAAAAGAAAAGTTTCTGAAATGACACCTATGTGACCAATGCGAAATGCAGCATTGTGGAACAATTAGGGGGTGTGGTATACTTTAAGCATAACTCTGCAGCCGTAAATGAATTGGTCATGGGGAGGCGGCAGAGGAGATCAGGACAGAAGCGAAGAATACAGGCAAAGGAGTCTGAGCAATGGATGGAAAATCAATGGTTGTGACAGAGGAAAAGCATCTTATACCATTGGATAAGGTTAACGGATATGACGTAAGACCCGGGTTTTATGGAATTAACGGAGCAACGGCGCTAAGAGAGGGTGTGAATTTTACGGTGTGCTCTCTGGAAGCAACAGCGGTGGAGCTCCTTTTATATCATAGAGGAGAAAAGGAACCCTATGCAGTTTTACCGTTTCCGAAGCATTACCGGATCGGTGGTGTCTATTCCATGATCGTTTTTGGATTGGATATTTATGATTTTGAGTACGCTTACCGGGTGGATGGTCCATATGCTCCGGAAAAGGGTCTTATTTATGACAAAACACAGCCACTTCTGGATCCCTATGCAAGAGCAGTTACCGGACAGAGCGTATGGGGAGAACAGCCTAATCAGGATCATGGGTACCGGGCCAGGGTAGTGGTCAATGATTTTGATTGGGGGGATCATGTGGATCCGGTCAGACCGATTCAGGATCTGATTATCTATGAGCTTCATGTCCGGGGATTTACGAAGGATGCCTCTTCAGGGGTTGAACATCCGGGAACCTTTGCGGGGATCCGGGAAAAAATTCCATACCTTAAGGATCTGGGAATCACCGCAGTGGAGCTTATGCCGGTATTTGAGTTTGATGAGACGATGGGAAGGCGTGAGGTTAACGGCCGGATGCTTCTGGATTACTGGGGATATAATCCGGTTAGCTTTTTTGCACCGAACACCAGCTATACTGCACAAAAAGAATTTAACCGGGAAGGTGATGAACTGAAGGGGCTGATTCGGGAGCTGAATGCCAATGGCATTGAAGTGATTCTTGATGTGGTTTTTAACCATACTGCAGAAGGAAATGAAAAGGGACCCTTCTTTTCGTTTAAGGGCTTCGATAACCGGGTTTATTACATGCTTACCCCGGAGGGGTTGTATTATAATTTCAGTGGGTGCGGCAACACGCTGAACTGCAATCATCCGGTTGTGCAGCAGATGATTCTGGAATGCTTAAGGTACTGGACGATAGAATACCATGTAGACGGCTTCCGGTTTGATCTGGCCAGTATTCTGGGACGGAATGAAGATGGTTCGCCCATGAATCAGCCGCCGCTGTTAAAAAATCTGGCAGGAGATCCGGTTCTGCGTAATGTAAAGCTTATCGCAGAGGCATGGGATGCCGGTGGTCTTTATCAGGTGGGCAGTTTCCCGGCCTTTACCCGATGGGCAGAGTGGAACGGAAAGTACAGGGACGATATGAGAAGCTTTTTAAAAGGAGATTACTGGTTTGCGGCTGCTGCGGCAAACCGGTTGACCGGATCTATGGATTTGTATACCGGTCAGTATAAGGGCTATGATTCTTCTATTAATTTTATTACCTGTCATGACGGCTTTTCACTTTGGGATCTTTATTCTTATAACGGAAAACACAACGAGGACAATGGCTGGAACAATTCTGATGGGCATGATGATAACCGGAGCTGGAACTGTGGAGAAGAGGGAGAAACATCGGATCCGGAAATACAAAAGCTTCGTCTCAGAATGATGAAAAATGCATGTCTGGCTCTGATGTGCAGCCGGGGAACGCCTATGTTTCTTGCCGGGGATGAATTTGGAGATACCCGTTTTGGAAATAATAATCCCTATTGTCAGGATAATGGAATTTCCTGGCTGGACTGGAACCGTCTTAAGACGAACCGGGAGCTTTACCGGTTTTTCAAAAAGATGATCCGGTTTCGAAAGGAGCACCCGGCAATCCGGAGTGACCAGGCACCATCAGAGACTGGGTTTCCGACAGTAAGTGTCCATACAGACAAACCTTTTGAGCATGAAATCAATTCTGACACAAAGGCTCTTGCGGTCTGTTATGCAGGAAAGACCGGTCAGGGAGAGGATCTGGTATATGTGGCGCTGAATGTCTACTGGGAGGAGCAGAGGTTCGAATTGCCGAAGCTTCCGGAAGCCTATGAATGGAGATGTTTTGCAGATACGTCACTGGATGGAACAGGAGAAGAAAACGGGAATGTACCTATTACGGAGTATTGGCTTCAGCCAAGAACTACAGCAGTATTTGTGGGGATCAGGAAGATCTGAGCAGAGTGCCAAGGAATATAAAATCAGGAAGACCTGAGCGGTGAGGAAAAAATATAAAATGAGAAAGATCCGAGTGGTTGAGGAAGAAATATAAAATGAGAAAGACCTGAGCGGTTGAGGAAGAAATATATAATCAGAAAGATCCGATCAGGATACGAAGGAATATAAAATTTGGAGGAGCAGGAAGGAGTATGATACATGACACTTGAAGAAACGATTCAGAGAATCAATGAATTGTACCATAAATCCCAGAAGGAGGGGATTTCTGAGGAGGAGAAGCAGGAACAGAAGCAGCTTCGTCAGGTATATATTGACAGCGTGAAGAACAATCTGCGCGGTCAGCTGGAAAATATGGAAATCGAGCGTCCCGACGGTACGATCGAGAAGGTCACCAAGAAACCCCGGGATAGTAAAAGAGTAAATGAATAATCTGAATGTGAACTATAGAATTAAGTTATATAATTAAGTTATAGGATTAAGCAATAGAATTAAGTTATAGAATCAAGTTATAGGATTAAGCGATAGAATTAAGTTATAGAATCAAGTTATAGGGATTAAGCTATAGATTCTATATGAGGGAATGGATAAAATCAGAAAACTCATATTAAAATCCCACAGAAACTTCCTTATTACAGGAAAGATCTGTGGGATTTCTATTGCTTTTGAATTGCTGTGAATTTGTTTATAAAACCTTAAAGGTATCTGTAAGCGTAACTATTCAGTGCAGGTCGAAGCATTTACTGCTGAGACCGTAAGAAAATGATTCAGTAATGCAAAATCCCATAGGCGAAGACGATTTGGAATGGATTTTGCATCGTAACTGTGAAGGTACTGAACAGTTACCTGTAAGCAACTTATTTCGCCTGCTCAAGAGCAAGAGTTACGGTTGTGATATCACAAACTTCGGTCGGTCCGTAGTACTGGATTGCACCTGGATATTTGAAACAGGTGTCAACAGACCACTCTTCACGGTGAGCCTCGAAGTACTTGAACGGTGCACCGTCCAGTTCAACAAGAGCTTTCTTGATAACCGGCTTGTCTTCGCCATGTCTTCTTTCGATGTTCATCATCTTGGTGATCGGCATACCACCTGCAACCCATTCACTGGCCGGAGCAGAAAGGTTGGAAACCTTGGATAAGTAGCCGTTGTAACCATACTGGATGAGCATGAATGCATTGTATCCTAAGGAGTAGCAGTAGTCGGAGTCAAAGTTGGAAGGGAAAGCACATCTTCCTTCATAACCTAAGAAATGATGAAGGGCACTGAACTTACCATTGTAGGTTCCGGCTGCCTTTCTTGCGGCTAATTTATCTTTAACAAGAGCGGAGAATAACTTCTCGGATTCGATCAGGGAAACCTGAACATTTCCGTGAGGATCTCTTTCAAGGAATAACTGCTGCTGGATTGCCTGAGGAAGGATTGCAAATACTTCCATGGATTCTCTGGTTAAACCTTTCTCGATGAAAGCATACTTTTCTTCCCAGGTAGGAAGTGCGTTGAAGGCATCGGCCTTGCTTCCGGCAAGAAGCTCGTTGATTTCCTGAATTAATACGGAGAATTCCGGTACGAATTCAACAACACCTTCCGGGATGATTGCAACACCGAAGTTCATTCCCTTAGCAGCTCTTGCAGCTACGGAGTCAGCAATGTAATCAGCGATTGCGGAAAGGGACATCTTCTTTTCTGCAACCTCTTCGGAGATCAGACAGATGTTCGGCTGGGTTTCCAGAGCACACTCTAAGGCAACGTGGGAAGCGGAACGTCCCATAACCTTAACAAAGTGCCAGTACTTCTTAGCGGAGTTTGCGTCTCTTTCGATGTTACCGATGATTTCGCTGTAAGTCTTGGTTGCGGTATCGAAACCGAAGGAGCATTCGATATCTTCATTCTTTAAGTCGCCGTCGATGGTCTTCGGGCATCCGATTACCTGAACGCCGGTGTTGTGTGCTGCAAAGTACTCTGCGAGAACAGCAGCGTTTGTATTGGAATCATCACCACCGATGATAACGATAGCGGTAATGCCATGCTTCTTGCAAACCTCAGCAGCAATTGCAAACTGCTCGTTGGTTTCAAGCTTTGTTCTGCCGGATCCGATGATATCAAAGCCACCGGTGTTACGGAACTGGTTGATGTATTCGTCAGTCATAACGATGTAATCATCTTCGATCAGTCCGCTCGGACCACCCTTAAATCCGTAAAGCTCGTTCTCCTTGTTGGTTGCCTTTAATGCATCGTATAAACCGCAGACAACGTTGTGTCCACCGGGAGCCTGTCCGCCGGAAAGGATAACGCCGACGATCTGCTTCTTCATATCTGAAGTGTTCTGACCCTTTTCGAAAGTAATTTCCTTCTTACCATAGGTATTCGGGAAAAGTGCCTTGATCTTCTCCTGATCAGCAACACTCTGTGTTTCCTCGCCTTCCTTTACGCAGATATCTGCAATGCCGTGTCTGAGCATGCCCGGAAGTTTGGGAGCATACTCATATCTGGCTTTCTGTAATGGTGAAATGTTCATGTTACGTCTCTCCTTTATTATTCTTGGTAACTGTTTGACACGATGTTCATTGGATCGTGCAAAGTTCCTTCTTTTTGCATACAGCATAATTCTAATATATTTTAGAAATAAAGTAAACCGTTGTGTTGAAAATATTACGAAAGTAAAAGTCCAAAATAAAGAGATTGTATCGTGAAGAAGGCAAGCTGGCACGTAGAAAATGGACATAATGGAAGAAATCAAGAAGAAAAAGTCCAAAATAAAGAGATCGTATCGTGAAGAAGGCAAGCTGGCATGCAGAAAATGGACATAATGGATGAAATCAAGAAGAAATAATCCAAAATTAATTATCGGCGATGAACCTCTTAAAAATATATTTCAAATCACAGGTATTTTTATGGTTACGACGCAGCCCTCATCATTCCGGATTCCCAGTGTACCGCCGTGGGCTTTCACAATTTTCCTGGTCATGGAAAGTCCAAGGCCATGCCGGCCCTGCAGGAGCTCATCCGAATTTTGAATTACCGCTTCGTCTATTCCACAGCCGTTGTCCCGGATTTCAATCCACACCTTTTGATCCTGCACAGATTCGGAAATGCTTATGGTGCAGCCGTCTGGATTATGAACGATACTGTTATTGATGATGTTAAAAAAGACTCTGCCAAGCAGACTTTCATCACCGGAAACAACCGCATTTTCTGCACGGAGATCCACATCAATCGAATATGACTCACTGAGATTGTTGTAGATGTCACAGACCATTTCGCGGAGCAGCGGACATATGGATACGGGATGCTTCTTTGAGGGCTGCATGTCATATTCCAGAGAAGAAATTAAATTCAGATCCTCAATCAGCTTTTTTATTTTGATGCTCTGCTTCCTGGCTGACGCAGCCTTTTTCCGGCTGCTTTCCGTAAGCTCTGGCGCATGCTCCAGCTCTTCGGCATTACCCAGGATAATGGCAAGCGGAGTCCGGATGTCATGGGAGATCCCGGCAATCCAGTTTACGCGGGCTTTCTCCCTTTCGGAAAGGAGTGCATTTTTGTAGAGCATGGATTTCGAAGTCTGGTTAAGGTTTTGCCGGACGTCACGAAAGATCCCTTTTTCGGGCAGGCTGACTTCCCTTTCGTTCCGCAGATCATTGATTGCCGAAGTTATGGTCTTTAAATTGCCATAAAGCTTCCTGCCAAAGATTAGGCTTAAGAAAAGCGCAATGGCAAGATTGATAAAAAGGATGATCACAAGTCTTTCGGGCAGGGAGTCAAACCATTTCATGGAATAGATCAGCTCATACTTTCCAACCGCATTTTTCGGAATGCCGAGAATGAGAAGTCCATAGTCTTCTGCACGGACAAAAACCGGATAATCACACAAAAACCAGTGGGTCAGCTTCGCAATGTCCCGGATGGAATAGTGCGTGGGAATATCATCGGGCTGATTTTCAGACCAGAGGATCGTTCCATTGTCATCTAAGAGAATGCACCAGTAGTCATCCGGAATTGTTCCATTGGAAAGCGTATATCCCGTGTCGGTTTCTTTCAGATTCCGAGCAATGTCTTCCAGAATGGATTTGGGAGAATGCTCCTGTAGCAAAAAATCTGTGTCAGAAGCAAGGATTCCAAGCCCCAACGCATTGATGATCAGAAGCAGCGTGGCAATCACAGCGGCTACGAACGAAAAGCTTAAAAAAAATTTTATGGTAGTTTTTTTCATTTTCCGATACCCACTTATATCCCAGTCCTTTTACCGTAACAAGATGAACAGGAGCTGACGGATTTTTCTCGATTTTTTCACGCAGTCTGCGGATGTGCACCATCAGTGTGTTCTCATGTCCGTAATATTCCTCGCCCCACGCCGCAAGGCACAGGGCATCGTTGGTAACAATTTTGTCTTTGTTTTCCCATAATTTCTTTATCAGGATCAATTCTTTCGGTGTCAGCGGAGCCTCTTTTCCGTTCCGGATGACCGCAGCCTTTTCAAAATTAACGTATTGATCCCCCACAGAAAACCCGGTTTCTTTATGCACGGCTGCGTATGTCCGGCGAAGCAGCGCCTTTACCCGCAGGGTCAGTTCGGAAAGCAGAAACGGTTTTACAATATAATCGTCTGCGCCCAAATCAAAGCCGCGCACTTTATCCCCGGCCTCACCTCTTGCAGTTAGAAAAATGACAGGAGCGTCAGAAGTTTCACGCAGGGTCTGGTAGAGCATAAAGCCGTTCCCGTCAGGCAGGTTGACATCCAGTAAAAAGAGTGCCACCGGCTGAGACTTCGCAAGCAAAATGGCCTTTGCACAGGTGTCCGCAGTATAAACCTGAAAGTAGCCCGCATCAAACAGGGCGTTCTGTACCATCTGCAAAAGCTCAGGCTCATCGTCCACAATCAGGATTTTCTTGTTCAATAATTCTTTCATAGTAATCACCACAAAGATCGTATCATAGATCTGCCTATGTTGAAACAGGTGAACGCCGGAAATGCAAAAATTAAGGTTGCGTTAAGGTTGATTTAAGTTTGAGGAAAGGCAGGCGTGTTACGATCTGGATATCTTAAAGAAAAGAGGTTAATCAGTATGAAAGAAATTGTAAAAACAACGGATCTGACGAAACGATATGGTGACCTATGCCCGGTCAATCATCTGGATCTGTCAGTAAAGGAAGGAAAGATTTACGGATTTTTGGGGCCAAATGGGGCAGGAAAGTCTACAACGCTGAAAATGCTTTTAGGCCTTGTGCATCCGACAGCAGGTGAAATTGATCTGTTCGGGCAGCGGTTTACGGAGAAAAGCCGGCTTTCCATTTTGAGAGATATCGGGTCGTTAATCGAATCGCCGTCGTATTACGGACATCTTACGGCAAAGGAAAATTTAAAAATATATACGACGATTCTCGATCTGCCGGATCGTAATATTGACGAGGTCCTGAAAATTGTCCGTCTGGACAGGCAGGGAAACAAGAAAACGTCCCAGTTTTCCCTTGGCATGAAACAAAGGCTGGGTCTTGCCAGCGCCCTTCTTTCTTTTCCAAAGCTCCTCATTCTGGATGAGCCGACGAACGGACTTGATCCGTCGGGAATACAGGAAATGCGGGAGCTTGTCAAGTCGCTTCCACAGCAATACGGCATGACGGTAATTGTATCCAGCCACCTGCTTTCGGAAATTGACCAGCTTGCAGACGACATTGGGATTATTGCAAACGGAAAAATGTGTTATCAGGGAGCACTTTCGAACCTGCACGAAACCGATCGGAATAAGTCCCTTGAGCAGATTTTCCTGGATCTGACCGGAAAGGACAGGAGCTTATGATCAGACTGATAAAATGTGAATATAAGAAAACAAAACGGAAGCATCTCTTTCTCACGGCGTTTGCCGCACTTGTTTTAATGAGCGTGTGGGCTTTTTACGGGGATATGAGCAGCGATTTTATCAGACGCAACGGATATAGCATGTTTCTCTATCAGTTTCCACTTGTCAATGCAATCTTCTTTCCTTTGCTGTGTACGGTGATTGCATCCCGGCTCTGTGATCTGGAACATAAGGGCGGCAATTTCAAACTCCTCTGTACAATGGAGGACAAAGGAAAAATCTTTGACGCAAAATTGCTTTATGGACTGATGATTGTTCTTTCCGGCGTGATCCTGTTCTGGATCGTGACGATAGTATATGGGAAAATGGCAGGTTTCACAGAACAACTTCCACTAAGCAATTATCTGCTCTATCTCCTGTTTACGATTGTTCCGACGGCTGCCATCTATACTTTTCAGCACTCGCTGTCCATGATTTTTAAGAATCAGGCAATTCCGTTTTTTGTTGGAGTAACAGGAGAGTTTGTCGGTCTGTTTTCCATGTTCCTGCCGCAATTCCCGGTTTTGCGGAAAGCAGTATTGTGGGGATATTATGGAGCTTTACAGTTTGTCGGACTCTTCGGCTGGGATAAGGAGACAAGGTATGACCATGCGTATTTTGCAGTGTTACCTCTTGACTGGACGGCATTTGCTTTACTGATTGGTCTGATGATTCTGACTTATGTCATTGGAAAATACATTTTTAGCAGGAAGGAGTTTTAAAGATGTTATTTAAATTAATCAAAACAGAAAGATTGAAATTGAAGCGGTCACCGCTCTGGCTGGCATTTTTGTTTATGCCGGTGATACCGGCACTGCTCGGGACGTTAAATTATATGGCAAATATTGAAATTCTACAAAGTGAATGGTTCAGTCTCTGGACGCAGCATACTTTATTTACGTGCTATTTCTTTTTGCCGATCATGATCGGGATCTATTCCTCTTACATTATGCGGCAGGAGGAAAACAACCGTAACTGGAATAAGGTCTTATCGATGCCGGTGTCCAGGAATCTTGTGTTTATTGCCAAGCTCGTACAAGTCTTTTCTATGATCCTTTTCAGTGAAATATGGATTTGTACCCTGTTTGTGATATCCGGAAAGGTGATTGGTCTGACCTCTGCCATTCCGTGGGTGAAGCTCATGATCTGGTGCCTTTTCGGAACACTTGGCGGCACAGTAATCGCTGCCATACAGCTTATGATTTCCCTTTTTATCAAGAGCTTTGCACTTCCCGTCGGAATCGCACTCGGAGGGGGCTTATCCGGACTGGTATTCCTTGCAAAGCATCTGGGGCATATCTGGCCCTATTCGCTTATGGCATACGGAATGAATTCCAATGCACCGCAGGAACTGCTTGAATCGGGATATGTGTGGTTTGTTGTGATCTGCATCGTGTATATCGTCCTGTTTATGACGATCAGCAGTATGATTCTGAGCAGGAGAGATATCTAAGACTAAATCTTAATCTGCACCCACTTTCCCTGTTTGAAGCGTACGGTTGCGAAGATAAACCGTGAAATCTGATCACCGAGGACGCCCATCCAGATTCCGATGATGCCGAAGCCAAGCGTATACCCAAAGAGGTAGGAAACGACGGTACGGATGATGGTGACGCTGATGGTAGAGGCAATCGCGGTGTACAGAGTATCACCGGCACCCCGCAGGCAGCCCATGTAGATGACCTGACAGATCTGGAAGATCACGACAAAGATGATCACATGCATGATGCTCACCCCGATTGCTACAATGTGTTCTTCCCTGAAAAACAGGTGATATAATCCGCTTGCACCAAAGTAGTAGATGCCGACCAGACACACCGCGATAAAGGCTCCGATGAGACGGCAGGTACGTCCGTATTCCTTGGCAAGATCCGGATCACCGGCACCCAGGCTTCGCCCGATCAGCGCAACTGCTGTGGATTGCAGACCGTCCCCGAAGGAGAAGGACAGTGCCATGATATTCATTCCCACCTGATGGGCAGCCATCGCATCGGTTCCCTGGTCGGCGGCCATAATGGCAGTCAGCATGAATCCAATCCGCATGAGGACCTGTTCGAAGAACACACTGTAGCCAACCTTAATGAGATTTAAGAATGCAGCAAAAGTAGGTTTGATTTTATGACTCATAATATAAGGAATGCTGATAAAATTATCTTTTTTGAAAATAGAAGCAATGCTCATAATGCATGCCACCACCGTTCCGGAAACTGTTGCAAGGGCAGCCCCCTGGATTCCCAGAGCCGGGAAGCCGAAGTGACCGTTAATCAGCAGATAATTCAGAATGATGTTGATGACATTGGAGGTTACGTTGGTACGCATGGTAATTCTGGTATTTCCCGCACCTCTCTGTGCAGAATTAATTCCCATCTGAATGCAGTTAAAAATCATGCCGCCCATGATGATGCGGAAGTAGGCAACCGCCCCGTCATGGGTATCGGCGGTCGATCCGCAGAAGTTCATAATTGGGCTGGCAAAGGCAACGAAGCCGACACTCAGAATAACAGCAGCCACAATAATAAACAGGACCGCCGTGTAGAGGATTTCATTGGCGGAGTCCTGCCGCTGCTCCCCTCGTCTTCTGGCAACCAGTGCGGAAATCGCCACGTTCAGCGCAAAGAATAGCGCAAGTCCCAGCAATTTAGGCTGTGTGGTAAGTCCTACGGCTGCAACGGAACTGGAACCAAGTGAGCTTACCATCAGGGAATCGATGAGCCCCGCAAAAGCCACGAAAAAGGATTCCACAATCGCCGGCCACGCCATGTCGATAGTGGTCTTTAAAGTGTTTTTATGATAGTTGTTTTTGATTTTCTGTAATTGTGTTGTGATGTCAGTCATGATGTCTTCCTTATAAAGCAAAATAGTAATGTCAATATCAGAGGGAAATGGGAGAATATTCCGTTGCCCCTTTAGTATATTTTATCACAAACTTCATTTTACATAAAAGAGGAAAAGGTATTATAATAAAAATACTTGGATGATTTAAAGAATGCCGGTTAAAGAAGTGGAATGATGTGGTGAAGGGGATATCGGGTTGTTTGGGGTGGATGTAAAAGGAGAATTGTTATGACGTTTAACGAGATTATAAAGGGAATGACCAGACAAGATATAGAGAAAGCAGCGGAAGCAATCATACAATCTGATAAAAAGGGGAATTGGTCTTTCAGATATTGCATTATATGGAAAGAATGTTATTTTTCTATAAGAAGTTTGTTGTATACTGCATATGAAATAAAACACAATGAACCTTTACCAACGGGTGAAAAGAATGTTGGGAAAAATGGATATAAGTATTTAAAAGAAAAGCATAAATATTTTAATGTCATAGATATTAAAGGGGAAGGCAAGAAGATAGAAGAGGAAATAGCCGAGATGGCTAAAAACTCTCCAGAATCATTTCAAGATGGCGGAAGAATGCGCGATGCAATAGTTAAGGTTCGAATAAATCAAAACACATTTCGTAGCATGTTATTGGCTAAGTATCAAAATAAATGTTGTCTGTGCAATGTGAACACTCCTGACCTATTAATCGCAAGCCATATTAAACCATGGAGTCTTAGCAAACCGAAAGAGCGAATGGATGTAGAAAATGGATTTCTTATGTGCCCCAATCATGATAAATTATTTGATAAGGGTTGGATATCCTTTGACGAATCCGGGAAAATCATGATTTCCAAAAGCTTATCAGAAGAAGTGAAAAAAGCCATGAATGTAGATGACAGTATGTCGATACACCTGACAGATGGAAATAAGAAATATCTTGTCTGCCATCGGCAGGAAATATTTATAGATAAAGAATGATGGGAGGGTATAGATGGAAAAGATAATCGTATATCATGGGAGTAATGTAGAAGTATCTGTTCCGCGCATTCTTCAAAACGGTTTTTATAAAGACTTTGGATATGGATTTTATTGTACGAGTTACGAAAAGCAGGCAAAGCGATGGGCAATGACAAGAAAGGGAGAATCGATTTTAAATAGATATGAATACAGATTACATCCTGATTTGAAAGTATTGAGCTTTGTCGAAATGACAGATGAGTGGCTTGATTTTGTGGTTGATTGCCGGAGAGGCATTAAACATGATTATGATATTGTAGAGGGACCTATGGCAAATGATACAGTATGGAATTACGTAAATGATTTTCTAGCAGGGCGAATAAACAGAAAGCAGTTTTGGGTGTTGGCAGAATTTAAATATCCGACACATCAAATCAGTTTTCATACATTAGCTGCGCTTAATTGCTTAACATTCGAAAGGAGCGAAATTGCTTATGACAACAGTAAAAAAAGATGACCTTTTTTATGTTTGTTCATTAATTGAATTTACCGGACGCAAGACTAAAAACCGCCGAAAAGTTATTGTGAATGCACTTGGCGAACAGGGAATCGCAAAGCAATTGCAGGACGCTCCCGTAAATCATTGCCTTTCGTTCGATCAGGTATCCGAGGAATTGATCAACACATATCATATAAAGGCTGGTGATTTTGATACTATTTCCGGATGTTCGTATAAAATCCCCAGTTTTACTTCTATTGGAAAATTATATTGTTATATGATTCTTGATTGTACAAAAACCGGTCAAGAAATAAAGGAGTTGATTAAAATCTTCAACTCCTTTATCAGCGATGAAATATCAAACTTTAGGACCGGTGTGTATTACGAAAATCCAAGTTATCTAGAGCACTCTTACTTAGAGGGGCATTTTTTGGACTAAGGAATGATAACATAATCTCGTAACTAAATATTGTATATTTTTACTTTATTACCTTTAACATCCCATTCCCCTTTTTCTTCAAAAACTTCTTGTATACCTTATATTGTTTCTTTGGCACTTTGACGGTCAGCTTCTTTGCCGTTCCCTTGAAGGCATTTTTGCCAATGGAACTGCTCTTTAGTTTCGTTGACTTGATCGTGATCTTCTTCAACTTCTTACATCCGGCAAACGCATTTTTACCGATGGATGTAATGTTCTTACCAATCGTTACCTTTTGAAGTTTCGAGCAACCCTTATATGCCTTTGCTGACACTGCGACAACTTTGAAGGTATGACCATCAAGCACTGCGGAAGCTGCTATCGTAATGCTCTTACTCTTCTTGCCGACAGGCTTCACATAAGCAACTGTGCCGCCCGATGAAGTGATGGAAAGGATCTTATAGTAAGCCTTTGTCTTCGTGTCTTTGACACGCTGTCCCTTGCGAAGCTTCTGTACAGAAGTATTCGGTGCAGTGGATGAATGTGTTGGATTTTTCGCTGCATTTGCCCCCGGAGTGACCGTTGGTCTTACTGATGGCTTAATAGTTGGGCTTACCGTTGGCTTAACGGATGGTGTAACGGTCGGTTTCACCGTTGGTGTTGCAGACGGCTCCTGATCTTCCTGATACAGGATCACATATGCCGTATTGTTATTCATATCATAATCTCCGCCCTTTGGCTCTGCATACAGCGTAAGATATGCCGCTTTGTTCTTGTTATAGGTAAGGTCCTTCTTATCCACCGTGAAAGTAAGCTGTTTGGAGCCATCGGCCTGCAGAGTGATCCCTTTCCTGCTCTGTAGCAGGGATGACTTTTTCTCATCTCCATACAAATATACATCCGTGTCTGCCGCCATGGTACTTGTATTTTTCACAACTGCCGTGATCGTAAGCTGATCTTCTGTCTCCTCACCGGACGCTTCAACTGCAACATCCGCCTGACCGACTTGATCCGTCACACTGCTGTCTGTCGTGTCGTCCTGGCCCTCTGCCAATGCCGATATGTTCACACTCTGTTCCGTATCCACATCACTCAGATCCACATACGCCGTATCGACCACACTCGCTCCCGGTGCGATATTTACGGAGATCGTTTTCTTCACGAT
>ERZ779880.1993-NODE-1993-length-15784-cov-4.369826_pt1 | contig 15784 bp, 14 predicted proteins | sample MGYA00511555_ERZ779880 | MGnify/ENA primary metagenome ERZ779880 (study PRJEB29588, sample SAMEA2145815) | human gut metagenome | biome: human gut; feature: human-associated habitat; material: faeces | place: Denmark | collected 2008/2010 ...
TTCCTTTCTCTTCTACGATTCCTGTAAACATGATTCCTCCTGTTTTTTCTCACACACCTGACATCTTATCCGGATGTCCTCACCGATCTGACAGATATCTGTATATCTCAGTTCCACTGCTTCAGACGGCAGTTCAACTCCAATACCCTCTACCGGTGTCTTCCCAGCCACACCGCCAAACAGCTTTGGTGCCACAAAAGCCTGTACTTCCTTTACAATTCCAGCTCGCAGTGCACTGTCATTTAACGTACCTCCTCCCTCCAGGAGGATGCTGTCAATGCCTCTGTTTCCAAGATCTGCCATCAGCTTCTTAAGGTCTATCTGATTCTTTTCGTCGGGACAGTAAATGGTTTCAACTCCCATGGTATGTAATATTTTTATTTTCTCTTCTGCATTTTTCTGTTCTGCATAAGCCACGATCGTCCGGTACTTTTCCGCACTTTTTACAATCTGACTGCCCGGCGGGATCCTGAGCTTACTGTCACACACAATCCTGACAGGACTTTTCCAGCCTTCTACCCGGACGTTTAACATCGGATCATCTGCAAGCACAGTTCCAATACCAGCCATGATTCCCATGTACTGATGCCGCATATGCTGTACTTCTTTTCGTGCAGATTCTCCGGTGATCCATTTTGATGCTCCTGTTTTCGTTGCGATCTTCCCATCCAGTGTCATGGCATACTTCATTACCACATAAGGGGTCTTCGTAGTAATATAATGGAAAAACACCGGGTTCAGCTGATCACATTCTTCTCTCATAAAATCTTCAACTACTGTTACACCGGCTTCCCTTAACATCTGTACACCTTTTCCTGCCACTTTCGGATTCGGGTCCATTGAGCCAACATATACTTTTCCAATGCCACGCTCCAATATAATATCCGTACACGGAGGCGTTTTTCCCTGATGACAACACGGCTCTAACGTCACATACATTGTGGCTCCTGTTAAATCTTCGCTGCACTTTGTCAGGGCGTTTCGCTCTGCATGATATTCGCCACACCGCTCATGATATCCTTCGGTGACAATCCTGCCATCCTTCACAACCACGCAGCCTACCATCGGATTCGGGGAAGTATATCCCATCGCTTTTTTTGCAAGTTCCAGGGCACGTTTCATGTAATCTTGATTTGTCATAACAGCCTCCTTTCCAAAATAAAGAAACCCTGGGTACCAAAAAAGATACTCAGGGTTTTCTGACATTCACAAATCGTTTATCTTCTTTCATCCAGACTATACTGTCGGCTTCGGAATTTCACCGAATCGGCAACCAAGGTCGCTCGCGGGCTTTACCGCCGGTGGGGAATTGCACCCCGCCCTGAAGATTTCTTTTACTCACGATTTTTATGATAGCACGATGTGGCGGTTCTGTCAAATTGAAAAAAGTGCTTACATAAATTCAAAAAGTATGTTATACTGCTACAGGCAATTGAATATGGTTAGAATTGGAAACGCACAATCCTCCGGGATGATAACGAACAACACATAAAATTTTAGTTATCAAACAGGAGGATTTTTTTATGCCAAAAAACAAATTTCAAGATGTTATATTTACAATTATCATGGCCACAATTATGGTGTATGGAATGGTGGTCTACAACGTAGCCTTAAATACCGGAGGCGTATCGGGAGAGACTTTTCTTGCTGCCCTTCATGAATTGCCGATTATGGTACCAATCGCATTTGTTTTAGAATTTTTCGTCGTTGGGAAAATTGCAAAGATATTGGCGTTTACTGTTATGCGCCCGAATGACAGACCACAGTTTATTACCTACGCAATTTCAATTTGTATCTGCTGCATTATGTGCCCGATTATGAGTCTTGCTGCAACCATTTTATTCAAGGACACAAAAACATTTGGAACATGGATTCAAACATGGGGAATGAATTTTCCAATGGCAATCTGCTATCAGATGTTCTACTGTGGTCCGCTTGTAAGACTAATTTTTAGAACTATTTTTTGCAGATCAAAAGGAAAATAAAGTTAAAAAATTAGTATGTGTTTACCATCAAATGCATCAAACACATCGGCAATTGCCATAATTCTCGCATGCAGCGGAATCTGCTCACCCGCAAGGCCATCCGGATAGCCTCTGCCATTATATTTCTCATGATGATGTCGCGCCACTTCATAGGCAATCTGACGAAACTCAGCGTTATCCAAATCCTTGAATGTATGCAGAATAATCTCGCCGCCTTCAGCCGCATGTTCCTTCATTGTGGCAAATTCTTCGTCCGTAAGTTTTCCCGGTTTTTGCAAAATTCTGTCCGGCGTAGAAATTTTGCCAATGTCATGCAATGGTGCCGCATTACTCACATTATTTATGTAATCTTTGCTTAAGACCTTGCGGTATTTTTTGTCATGCCGCATCTTTTTCAAAATCAAATCAACATAGGCTCTTGTACGTTTAATATGTCCGCCCGTATTATTATCTTTGCTTTCCACCAAGGTTGCAAATCCGTCAATCATTTCGATATTCCGCAGAGTTACTTTTCGAATATGCGTATTTTCAAAATCAACATAAATGCCAAGCACTAAAACAGTCGGAAACAATGCTGTCAAAAGGACTTCCGGGAAACAAATCTGCACAATTAAAATAATTCCCATAATGACGATAAATGACAGTGTTCCAAGCATTTTATCCTTAGGCAGAAAACGATGTCTGCTGATAACAATAAACAGAATCGAGCCATAATATACCACCAAAGTGGCAAAACAAACATATACGGAAAATCCCATAGAATACCATGTCGTCTCCCCGTGAATATAATGCAGCTCACCAATCCCTGCAACAAGCAGCACAAGCGACAAAATTCCCGGTATGGCGAGAAAAAGATTCTCTCTTTCTTTTTTACGCTCCCCTAACAGTTCATTATACATATATTTTGCTGTTACGATTATGATAATGTCCATTAAAACAAAGAAAATCAGATGCGCTGTCCGGTTTACATATTCCGGCACAATATTCATGTGATTAACCGTCCAAGCTGTCAAACCATCAAAAAATACCGCCCAAGGCGCAACTGCCAGTAGAACATCAAAATAGCGGTTGCATGAAATTTTCCTATGTGTCGCTTTTATGTAAGTAATCACAATGTATAAAATGACTAATAGACATCCCACCTGCAGTTTAACATATTGCATCTATTTTCTTCCTTTCCTCATCAAAGAGCAAACATCTCTTTACAAATCCGTTTACCGGTTTCTGTCTTAAAAATATTTTGGTATGCATTTACCGCCGCTTCTTTTGACAAATTATCTTCAAAAAGATTCACAAGAAAATCGGCTTCCACAAGAATCTGATAATCCAAACCGTCAATATTCTGATAGGTGTGATGATGTGCAATCAAATACTGCACTCTCTCTGAAACTTGTTTTTCAAATCCCAATTCTCCAAGCAGTCTGGCAGCTATCGCCGGTCCCTCTTTTTCTTGCAATTTACCGTTGCAGTCACCGTACTTTTCTTCGCACAAATGAATTCCGATATCGTGTGTAAGTGCTGCTGCCTCCAAAATAAATAATGTTTCTTTGTCTACATTTTCACATTCCGCAATTAACTTGGCATAACTGTGTACCTTGCAGAAATGCTGGATTCTTTTTGCGTCACCTTTGTATAATTCAAGCATGGCTAAGTGTAATTGATTAAGCATTTTGGTTCTCCTTGTGTAATATTACAAACATTATAACATATTTTTACCTCATGTGCCAAAAACAGCGCATCCATTATCTGTCTGCGCTGTTTTCTTATTTTCCAATGTTTTAATTCCAAAACCAATAATCCATTAATACTCAATGGTAATTATCCGACATTCTTCACAACAGTTTGCTGCCACATTTGTCCTATGATTCGGTTTTAATTTCGTCACCTCCACAAAACCATCTGCTTTTTTCGCATTTTGAAATACTCCGGGTACTTCATTAGCAAAACTAAACGCTCCATCCTTGCTGCAAAACAAATATCCTTTTCTCATTTCTTTTCCACATTTTGAACACTTCATAATTCATCTCTCCTATCTAAAAATTTCTATCAATTCTTACATTTCACTCACAGCATTTTTATATGAAAGTAAGACATGACTTGGTGCGAATAAAACCGCAGCTATCAACAACAAAATCGACCTGCTCATAATTCCACTAAACAGGAAAAGAATTGCCGGAAGAATTGACAATGCCAGGGCACGAAAAATACTGTTTTTTCGAAAACATATAATCCAAATCAAGCAATACAATACCACCAATATTGTGTCCACAATAAGGTATAATGCAAAACCTTCATCAGACCAAAATCCAAAGTATGTTCCCGGAATCCAAAAAATCATAAATCCGAAACATCCAAAGCGCCCGATTTGCTCAATTTCTTCCACCAGTTTGTTGTCCCAATTATTCTCAAATCCGTCTTTACACTTAACGGCAAAAACAATATTTGGAATCATTATTACCGCAACAAAAACAAGGCCAAATACATTAATCCAATTCATCGTAAATTCCTCCCAAAATACCGTAGTACTTTTCTTTTATAATCCATATAATCTTTTCCAAATGTTTGAAGAAGGAAAAACTCCTCCACTTTGACAATCTGCAGATGGAACATTACCATGGCAGCTACTGACAAAACCAATAACCCCCATTGAAAAAACATCAAAAGAATTCCTATGTAAACCAAATCAAATCCCAGGAAAGCAGGATTACGGCTGATTTGATAAATGCCATTGGTAATAAGTTCTGTCTTGTCCGTTTCGGAGACACCAGCACGCCAACTATTCTTCATCGTCACAACGGAAGTTACAAATACAATATCCCCCACTGCCGCAATAAAAGCACCCTTGATTCGCGCACCAAATGGCAGCATGGTCTGATTAAATACAATACATATAACTTCTACCAGAGGAACTAATATTGTCGTAATTTTCATAAGTGTTTCAATCACTTTGGCAGTCCCTGTTTTGCCTTTTCCTATTTGATCCGTCTGGATTCCCTGCCGCTTTTGCAGAAACATTTTTCCAAAATAACACCCATAAAACACAAGCAAAAGAATTATTGCTGTCACTTGAAATAGCATTTTTTCACTCCTTCCAACCTTTGTTTGCTAACATTATATAACTGTTTTATCATCTTTGATAGGTTTTGTTTTCATTAAAATGTGTTTATTTTATAGGCATGGAAAAATTACGATAATAACTTTTGTATCTCCTGAACTTTTGCATTCGTTAAGTTTCGATTTGCGCCATTATGTATCACATGGTTAATGTCCTGTGCTGATTCCAGCACCTGTTTACAGTCCACCGGCGAATTACCCTGCACAAAAAATGTATATCCCTCAACCCAAACATCAACACCATAATATTTTAAAAACTGTGCCAACAAATATACCTGCCGGTTCACTTGCTTTATTGGATTTTTTACGATTTTTGTATAGGAATTTCCACTACTGCTAGTCTTTGTTTTCACCCATTCATAATCATTATCCGTCCCCATTAAACTGCCACTGTAATTCTTTACTTCAATAATAAATATCCCTCTATTATTCACAATGATGTGGTCCAATTCTGTCCTTTTTCCTTCAATTTCAATCGGCACATTTGAAAAAAGCAGATCCTTTTCCTTTAGCACTTGACAAATTAAGTCACAGACATAATTCTCTCCTTGACGTCCTGCTCTCTTTTGACCAGACTCATACCCCTGACTTTTACATAGAAAAATTACCAGCAGGAGCATGCAAAAAACGAAAACAGGTCCAAGTCCTGCAATTAAAGCCATTTCCATTTTCGCTCACCTCCTGCGTCATATACTTTAACTTATCTCTCTAGTTGACCTAAAACTTATTATTTTCTATCCCAGTCAACCCATTCAGCATAAAAAGTTGACTTTATTTCTGTTTTTTTCTTTTTAAGTCATCCTTTTTATCATTTTCCGTTGACTGGAATCTATCTTTTTAACATTACAGTCACCCACTTTACTTAAAAAGGTTGACTGAATATGCAATATCTCCATTTCCAGTCAACCCATTCACTAAAATCGGATGACCTATTTATATGTTTTCAATATTACGGTCAACTGCAACTACCATACCGCCCACCACCAGTTCTATAACCCTAAAACACATCCGACTTCAATGTCTCTGCTACGTTATCTTTCTGAATCTTTCTCATAGCGTAGAGCATCGTGCAAAACACAACAAAGAACACACTAAACACGGCAATCACAACACTGTACCACGGAATGTAAAAATCGAGAATCATCTGATTTCTAAGTGAAAGATAAATCAGGTATGTTACTCCCACGGAAGCAATCAATCCAAAAAATAGTCCTTTGCATCCATACAAAATACATTCCAAATTCATCATTTTATAAAATCCGTGCCTGGTCATTCCAACGGAGCGAAGCACAGCAAATTCACGACGCCGCAGCAAAATATTCGTCGAAATAGTGTTAAATACATTCGCAATCGAAATCAGCGAAATCAAAATAATAAATCCATAAGAAAAGATTTTGATGACTAACATCATCGCTCTGACATCCTGTATTTCTCTTGCATAATTATACAAATTTCCCGTGGAACGGTCATTATTTTCAAGCACCTGACACATTTTCTCTGATGTCTCTGTCGGGTTATCTGAATTGTAAAGCATTACCATTAGTTTTTCAATCCCTGCCGGACAGATTTTTGCCATCGCACGTTCCGGCATGAAAAGAACCAGTCCGTATCCGAGCTCATTCTCCATACCAAACGGTGCTTTGTCCAAAGTTTTTCCAATGGTAATTTTTCTTGTGTTGTAAAATTCTTTATACGGCACAAAACGTTCAGAATTAGGCTCTGCCTTTTCGTTCAAATACTTCTCCATCCTGCACTCAAGTTCGCCATTTTTTCCTACTCTGCGCTCATACACATCTTCATAATGCTTTGGCAGCTTTTTCGGAAAACAGACTTCCACTTCATCCGGTGTTTTGTCAAACAAAGGATACTGGTACATTTTGCCATCTCTCGTCTGATTCGACATCGTATCATATGCAAGAGCATCAAATTTTCCATTTGCGCCATTTTGTTTTACACACTCGTCAAATGCCTGATTCTCCATAAACACAACCGTTAGATTATCCACAAGCTGCGTTTTGGATTTAACCACATTTCCCTTTTCATCAACAGGCTCATTTAACTGGCCACCCTCTCCATCGACACCATTTCTGTATTCTTCAGAAATGCTCGAATCCGGCACAACGGCTGATATTGATGATTCTATCGACAAATTAAAATAATACGACGATTTCGTCACGCCCTTAGTCACGCGCAATTTATCATACAAAGCCTTACTGTCATCCGCCAAGTCATCACTGACTCTTATATCACAGCTTACGGTCGATATCATAGTATTGATAGCTGTAGACATATAATCACAAAAACTAGTGGCAGAAATAAATAACACAACACTGACAAACAAGGAAAAAACAGTTGCTCTGTATTTTTTTCGGTTTCTCTTGAAATTCTTGGAAGCAAGTGTTCCCTCTAAACCAAATAACTTGCCGGTAAGTTTCCATGTTTTTACTTTGTTTGCGCGGATTTTAATATCCTGTGACTGACGTATTACTTCGATTGCCGAAGTGCGCAGTGCCTTTCTCGCCGGCAGATACGCAGAAATCAAAACTGTGAAAAAGCCAATCATTGCTGCCAGCAAAACAGCCCATCCGGCCGCTGACATATGAAGCCTGAGCGCTTCTCCGTATTCCTCAATTCCTTGATTTAACATATTGGACATCAGATCACTGACAAAGTAAAAAGTAACCGACATGCCACCAATTCCAGCCAAAACACCGATTGGAATTCCAATGGCGCTCAATACCGACGCCTCATATAATACATTGCGTCGAAGCTGCTTTCTCGTCGCTCCGATGGAGGATAAAAGTCCATACTGACGCTTTCTCTCGTTGACTGAAATCGAAAAAGAGTTTCCAATCAAAGCAATTGAGCCAAACATAATAATTGCAATTAAAATGCCCATCAGTCCACCCAACACTCTAAGCACAGAACCACTTGCATTACCACTGTAAATTAAATACATACGGTTGGTATCTTTCAACGGATCTGCTACCGTCCCTTTCATTTTCTGCGGTTTTATCTGCTTTAAAAAGTCCGCGGTCTTCCTGCCATCTTTCAAACTCACATAAACACTTCCACCATAATCCGGTCCACCTTTCGCCGCCTTCGTAAACACATAATAGCCCGCTGACATTGACTGGTCATACAGCGGATTTAAATAAATACCAACAACATGATATGCCGTTTTTCCTGATTCTACAAACGTCTCATCATCTTCATTGACATACGAGTCATCTTCCCACAACTGATTCCTATTTTTCAAAACGCGAAGTCCTTTTGGCAGAGAAATCACATCTCCTATCTGATAAGAAACACCTGCATTTGTCTCTAACGAAGCCGGCAGAATAATTTCATTATCATTTTTTGGCATCCGTCCCTCTTTCATATAAAAAGGGAGAAGAGTTTCATAGTCACCGTTCAAACCACCAATGTATAAATACGGAGAGGTTTCATTTTTACTGTGCGGAAGTTTCGCATAACCGATATTCTGAATGGATACCTGTTTTTCTACTTCCTTCTTTTTTGAAATCTCGTCTATCTGCTTCATTGAAATATTCGACACAACGCCATGCCAGCAGCCATTTTGTTTCTCCATAACTTCCAGTAAAAATTGCTGCACACTGCTGACCGTTGTTGTTACTGCCGTCAGCATAGCAGTCGATAAAATAATGCCAATAATCGTAACAATCGTTCTTGTACGATTTAATTTTAATGACTTAATTGCAAATTTATGAAATACATTCATCCCCGAATCACCTCATCTCTTGTAATCCCACCATCTTCAATTGCGATAATTCGGTCTGCCTGCAATGCGATATTTTCATCATGTGTAATCACAATCAATGTCTGATTGTACTTCTTATTTGACGTTTTTAGTAACTGAATAATTTCCTGACTATTCTTGGAATCAAGGTTTCCCGTCGGCTCATCTGCCAGTACAACAAGTGGCGACGTCATCAATGCCCGTCCAATCGAAGTTCTCTGCTGCTGTCCACCGGATAATTCATTAGGAAGTTTTTTCTCCTTACCCTCCAGTCCCAGTGTCGTAACCAACTCCGTTAAAAATTCCTGATTCACTTCCCGCCCATCCATCAAGACCGGAAGTGTCATGTTTTCCACAACATTCAAAATAGGAATTAAATTGTAAAACTGATAAATAAGTCCAACCTGCCTGCGTCTGAAAATTGCTAACTGGTCTTCTTTCTGTTGATACACATCGACACCGTCGAAATAAACCTTTCCTGCCGTTGGACGGTCCACACCGCCGAGAATATGCAAAAGTGTCGATTTGCCGGAACCACTTGGTCCGATGATTGCAACAAATTCTCCTCTTTTTACAGAAAAAGAAACGTCGTTTAGTGCTACGACCTCATTTTCACCTTTTCCATATACCTTTGATAAATGTTCTACCTGAATCATATTCATCCTCCTCATTATTTTGAATTCTTCTTAAGTGTAGCAGGATGGAATGACTCTGCCGTGACTCTTAAGTGACAATTTCGTCACTTACACCGTTCCCTTATAAAATCGAATTTCAAATTTCGCACCGCCATTTATCCCATTCGTTGCGGAAAGTGATCCTTCCTGCGCCACAACAATCATGCGCGCCAACGCAAGACCAATCCCCACACTGCTGTCTGCGGAATTTTTTCCTTTATAAAAACGCTCGAAAATATGCGGTAAATCTTCTTTGTCAATTCCAGCTCCATTATCCGAAACTGTAATTTCCGTATATAAATGATTTTCCGTTGCCCAAATGCAAATTTCTCCACCGGCTGGTGTATGTTCCATACAATTTTTCACAATATTTGCAACCGCCTCGCGAAGCCAGTATTCATCACCACGAAGAGAAACCATATCCGTGCAGTCAATAACCAGATTCTGCTCTCTTAACTCCATCGGAATCAAGAAATCCTGCACCGACTTTTTCAGTAAATCCGACACATTAACCGTCTTTTTTTTCATAGACACCGTTCCTGCATCTAATTTTGCCATCTTCAACAACGCTTCAATCAGCCAGTCCATATGAACTAAGAGCTGCTCCAGTTCATATAATAATCTCTGCCTGTCCGCCTCATTCTTTTCTCCCCGCAAACGCGAAACAATTAAATTTATTGCCGTGAGCGGTGTTCGAATCTGGTGGGAAATATCCGCAATCGAATTCAGCAAATACTTTTTATCTTCAAGCAAAAGATTTGCCTGATGATTTAATTTATTCATCATTTTCCGGATTTCTGTCCGCAAAATAGCAAGTTCGCCTTCTTTTTCTCCCCCTACATCGACGTATTCAAACACATGCAGAAAATGCTGGACTTCATCTGCCAGTCCGGCGATTTTGCGATATCGGATAACAGAAGAACTAAAGTGTATCACGGCAAAGATAGCCGCACAAAAAAGGCACAAATAAATTCCCTTAACAGATGCCAAATACCACCCCAAAAAGGCTGTCAGCAAAACTGCAAACAGCCAGAGAATTCCTTCTTTTTTTATTTCCGGATTTCTAAAATACCCCATAACCCATCCCCCGTATCGTTTTTATAATCTCCGGTTTCGCCGGTTCTTTCTCAATCTTTTCCCGAAGTCTTTTAATATAAACAGTAAGCGTATTGTCATTCACAAAATCACCTGCCACGTCCCAGATTGCCTCTAACAACTTCTCTCTGGAAAGAACCATCCCTTTGTTTTGAAATAAAATAAGCAAAATACGGTATTCTAACGCCGATAAAAATATTTCATTACCTTCACGCTTTACCACTGCTTTTCCGGTATCAATCGTAATTCCGCCGGATTCCAAAACTGCTGAGGCTTTCCCACTGCGTCGCAGTACAACACCAATTCTCGATACCAGTTCACGTGGGCGGAATGGTTTACTGATATAATCATCCGCTCCCATATCAAGTCCTGTCACAACACTGTATTCATCGCCGGACGCCGTAAGAAATATTACCGGTATATCTGTATTCTGCTTAATGTAGGAACAGATTGCAAAACCATTGCCATCCGCAAGTGAAATATCTAACAACACAAGGTCATAATTTTTCTCTTCTAATAACTCAATAGCATGCTTCTGCCCGGATACTGATTCGATTAAAAAACCTTCCTGTTGTAAAAACACACAAAGATTTTCTACAATCGTCTCATCATCTTCTACCAGTAATAGCTTATTCATTTTACACCTCCTTCAACAGTGTAAAACTCTTCAAACTTGCATTTCCCTGACCACGGAAGGTAAAGTACAACGGTTGTACACCATCCGGCAGTAAAATCTCTGTTTCATAATCTTCCCATACATTCGTATAAACAATGTGCAGTTTCGCAAGCACTTCTCCATCAATTTCATTTCTTACCTCAATATCTCCATCTGCATATCCTCTTGTCGTAACGCGAATTCTTCTAACCCCTTGTATATCAAAATATTTAAATCCTGCCGTAGCTGAATCTTGAATATTACCAATATACCCAATTTCTTCATCCCCATCTCTTCCGTCCTGCATAACTCTCGGAAATTCATCACCACCAACATACGCCGATTCTTTATCCGTAAACAAATGGCATGCTAAATAAGCCGGATATTCACCCTCGCCCCTTAATGGTCCACCATTTAAACCACAGGAAGTAATTTCAGCTTGTTTGATATTTCCTTTATTGTCAATCTCAAGAAGTTCCGCACAGCCTTGTCTGCTATACCAGGAACCATTTGTGTGACGATGATAAAAAATGTACCAATCCTCGCCTATCTGCACCATACTTCCGTGATTGTTTGCGCCATAGGCCACAGGACGGTCTGCCTTTTTATAAGAATCAATTCCTAAATCACAATTGCTGACAATAACGCCTTGATACGTAAATCCACTCACCGGGTTATCGCTTACAGCATAACAAAGTTCATGCATAACTTCTGATGAGTAAATGAAATAGTATGTGTTTCCTCTCTTGCGGATAGAGGAAGCTTCAAAAAATGCGTGACCATAAAATCCGGTTCCTTCACTATATTCACATCCCGGCACAACCCGCACGGGCTCTTTTTCAATCGTCAGCATATCGGATCCTAATACCGTCACAAAAGATCCGGTTCTCGATTTATCACCTGCGCCACAAAACCCAGTGTATAAATAAGTTTTATCGCCTTCCGTCAATACGCCCGGATCAAACTGCGGTTCATCCGTTTTCCGCTCACCAAGACGCACACCATTTTTATCATGGACATATCCTAAAAATTCATATTTTCCAGCCGGCGTATCACAAACGGCTACTGAAACCAGTGAAACTTTATCCAGTACATAATACAGATAGTATCGACCATCCGGTCCTACTGTTACATCCGGTGCATACAAGCACATTTTCCCATCCGGATTTAATGGATCATCTGTTTTTCGATAAATAGTACCCTCACATCTCCAGTTTCCCAAATCATCCACCGGTGCAGACCAGCAAACGTAATCCCCCATACAAAATACATAACCATTGTAAAAATCATGTGAGCCATACACATAAACTCGTCCATCAAATACATATGGTTCCCCATCCGGTACATACTCCCAAGATGGCAAGTATGGATTCAAAGCCTGTTTCTTCATTTCAATATCCCCCTTCACTTGCTTTCCCTTAAACTCTCTCTCATAGCAAGCATTTTACCACATGTAATAAAAAGTGAAAACCCCAAAAAAAGAAAGTGTCGAAAATACTTAGTTCTCAACACTTTCCTTACGTTTTAATTAGACAAATAAATTATTTAGCATAATCCACTACTCTGGATTCACGAATCACATTAACTTTAATCTGACCCGGATACTGTAATTCTGCCTCAATCTGTTTGGACAAATCGCGGGCAAGCAATACCATCTCGTCATCATTAATCTGATCCGGAATTACCATCACTCGAACTTCTCTACCTGCCTGAATAGCAAAAGACTTATCGACTCCCTTAAAGCTGTTGGAAATATCTTCCAATTGTTTCAATCGGTTCGTGTAGGTTTCTAATGTTTCACGACGTGCACCAGGACGTGCTGCTGAAATTGCATCTGCCGCCTGAACTAAGCAGGCAATCATGCTCTCTGCTTCCACATCACCATGATGAGCCTCTACCGCATTAATAACAAGGGCTGATTCTTTAAATTTACGACACAACTCAGCGCCGAGCTGAATATGAGAACCTTCCATATCATGATCGACTGATTTACCGATATCATGTAATAATCCGGCACGTTTCGCCATACGAACATCCACGCCAACCTCACCAGCCAAAAGCCCGGACAAATGTGCCACTTCTATTGAATGCTTTAATGCATTCTGACCATAACTGGTACGGAATTTCATCTTACCTAACAGACGAATCAACTCTGGATGAATTCCATGCACACCTACTTCAAGTGCTGCTTCATCGCCTGCTTCACGAATCATTGTTTCAACTTCTTTTTTAGCTTTTTCAACCATTTCTTCGATGCGGGCCGGATGAATTCTTCCGTCCACAATCAATTTTTCAAGAGCAATTCTGGCAACTTCACGACGAATCGGATCAAAGCCTGATAAAATAACGGCTTCCGGTGTATCATCAATAATTAAATCAATACCGGTCAGATTCTCAAGAGTACGAATATTTCGTCCCTCACGACCAATGATTCTTCCCTTCATTTCATCGCTTGGCAATGGCACAACAGAAATCGTTGTCTCAGATACATGGTCAGCAGCACACTTCTGAATTGCCGTAACCACATAATCTTTTGCCTTTTTATTGGCCTCGTCTTTCGCCTGACGCTCCAATTCTTTTACCAAAACTGCTGTCTCATGTTTTACATCTTCTTCTACAGTCTTCAATAAGTATTCTTTTGCTTGTTCGGAGGTGAGTCCGGAAATCTTCTCAAGTTCACGCAAATGACTTTGACGGAGTTCGGCAACTTTTTCCTTCTCCTTTTCAAAATTTGCTTCTCTCGAATTTAACTTTGATTCCCTTTTCTCGAGTGCATCCAGCTTTTTGTCTAAGGTCTCTTCTTTACCTAACACACGTTTCTCGTAACGCTGAATCTCGGCTCTTCGCTCCTTGGTCTCTTTTTCAAGATCATTTTTGGCTTTCAGATTTTCCTCTTTGGCTTCCAAAAGAGCCTCGCGTTTCTTCGTCTCTGCCGTCTTTAATGCATCGTCAATGATTTCTCTGGCTTTCTCCTCTGCGCTTCCCACCTTAGCTTCTCCCACTTTGATGTGATAATTTATTGCGCTTTTCCAGGAAATCAGTGCTGCTGCTGCTATCAAAACAACAACGACTACAATAGCTACAATCACGTGTGCAACCTCTAATGTAAGCACTAGGGTGCACCTCCTTATTTTATTCATGCATGCTGCTTTAGGGCATACATACAACATATAGTATTTTACACGGAATCTACTGTCTTGTCAAGGCAACACATAGATTTTCTGGTGTGTATGCCTCCCCAAATAAGAACTCATCTGCCATGTACTCTAAATTCCATTCCGAGTGCTCTACTTCTTTAGCATAAATACGCGCCGTAACCACCTGGTCATCCACCGTAAATTCACCATTTTTCTCTGCCATCCGCAATGTATTCATATCGCGCACCATCAAAAAGCTTGTCACAGCCAGTTTCATTTTTCCAAGAAAATCATAATCGTCAACACAGCGTGCCAGACACAAAAAACAATAATACACAATTAATTGTTCTTTTTCATATTCCCGATTTTCATTATTTAACAAATCATCATATGCTTTCCGATCAGATATGTATTGCTTCCGTCCTACTTCCGAATCCATATACCGCTTCTGAAAACTCAGCAAAAGTTCGTCCCATTCCGCACGGATGCTTTCTAACGAACTAAATAAGCGCAGCCGTTCCAAAAACAGACCATACTGTTTTTCTTCTATTGCAGCCTTTATTTCTACAATAGTAGTGTCATTAAAATACGGTTCTATCGGGATTTTATGAATATCCACAATCGAATCTTGATTCAAACAATCCTGTACTTTTTTTGCATATTCTAAACAAGCACAAACCCTTTCTTCTACACGAATCGAACGATTTTGCAATATCGTAATTGCCTGGTTTCTCGCAAACAAAATTTCATCTGCTAATACCTGCTCATCTTCCGTTTCTTCCCACGGAAATGGTTCACTGATTTCTTTCTCCACTACTTTCATTTTTTCTTTATTTCTATAAATAAGACGTCCTGCCTCCGGACAGCTGGCACTTAATGCTAATTCTCTTGCCCCGCCATATTCCAGAAAGTCCCGTGGCGTATCCGTACAGACGTCACAAAGAGCCTGCTCACCCAATTCCTGATAAATCACACACAATTGATTTTCGTTTAAAAATGGACACCGCCTGCCCTCTTTGAGGATAAAACCATGGCTTTCATATGCATCTTCCTCGTCATTTTCATATTCCTTAATATTCTGACGCAATATTTCTCCAAATGCGCCGCCTACTGTTTTATAATATTCATAACTTTTGTCATCAATATCAATTTCCCAGCCAGCACAGCATGTATCTTCACACGCACCGGCAATGCATGAAAATTTTTCATAGTAATCCGGGTATCGAAATATCATCTTTTATGCCTCCCTTGGTTGTCTGGTAATAGTATAGCAGAAAATGGGAAGTTAGGCAAAAGAGGATTGCTGGCAGTTTGTGTCAAGTGTTCGTTGGCATTTTTTCAGTTTCCGTAATTCATGAAGAAAA
>ERZ779880.1998-NODE-1998-length-15749-cov-3.143048_pt1 | contig 15749 bp, 10 predicted proteins | sample MGYA00511555_ERZ779880 | MGnify/ENA primary metagenome ERZ779880 (study PRJEB29588, sample SAMEA2145815) | human gut metagenome | biome: human gut; feature: human-associated habitat; material: faeces | place: Denmark | collected 2008/2010 ...
CACCGTTTCAGCCTGGTCGGACATCGTGTGAGCCGTGGCAATGACGGCCTCCTCCCGCGCGGCCAGCTCATCGAACCACCCGTAGCGCAGACCGCGGGCCCAATCCTCGCTCGGGCGGGGCGGCACCTCTATGCCTTCCTGCACGGCGTCATACAGGAACAGCTCCACGCCGTTCCGGCGGCAGAAGTCCGCCACAAAGTCGGCATCGCGGCGGGCGGTCTCGCCCCGGATGCCGTGGTTGACGTGGGTCGCCAGCACCTCGATCTCCAGCGTGCGGCAATGGCGCAGTAAAAAAAGCAACAAAGCCATCGAGTCTGCCCCACCGGAGCAGGCCGCAATGACTCTGTCGCCAGACTTGAACAGACCCTGTCGGCGGCAGTTGTCCAACAGAGCCTCATCCATACGCTGTACAGTTTTTTCCGCGTCAGAACTCATGGGTCACATCCAGATTGCTGAAGCGCGTGTGCGCGCCGTCCCAGCCCAGACGGACAACGCTCGTCTCGCCGTGGCGGTTTTTGGCTACGATGCACTCGGCCTCATTCTCATTGGCCTGGTTTTCCTCGCCGTTCTGGGCATTGTAGTAGGCCGCGCGGTAGAGGAACAGCACGATGTCGGCATCCTGCTCGATAGAGCCGGAGTCGCGCAGGTCGGAAAGCTGGGGCCGGTGATCCGAGCGGCCCGTCGTTTTTTCCGCTGCACGGGACAGCTGGGAAAGCGCGATGACCGGTACGTTCAGCTCTTTGGCCATGATCTTGAGGTTCCGGGTAATGTCACTGATCTCCTGCACGCGGCTCTCGGTGCGCTTGGCACTCTGCATCAACTGCAGGTAGTCGATGATAACAAGCCCGATTTTTTCCTTCTTGGGATCCTGGTTGATCGTGCGGATCTTTGCCTTGATCTCCGGCACCGAGATACCGGAGGAATCGTCCATGTAAATCGGAGCGTTGTAGAGCAGCGACGTGGCCTGTGCAAAATCGTTCCAGTCGGAGTTGTTCAGACGGCCCGTGCGGAATGCCTGGCTGTCGATGTTCGCCGTGCTGGAAAGAATGCGGTCCGTCAGCTGCTCACAGGTCATTTCCAGACTGAAAATGATCGTCGGCACCTTCTGCTGGCGGGCAACGTTTGTTGCAATGTTCAGCGCAAACGAGGTCTTGCCCATACCGGGGCGGGCGGCCAGAATAATCAGGTCCGAGCGGCCCAGCCCGGTCAGGACCGTGTCCAGATAGTTGAAGCCCGTGGGGATACCGGCGAACTTGTCGCGGTCCGCGCCGCTAAGCTTCTGCATTGTGTCGATGACCTCGAGAATGGACTCGCGGATCGTCTTGACGCCCGACTTGTCGCGCCCGGAACGGATGTCGTAGATCTTCTGCTCCGCGCTTTCGAGCAGAAGATCGGCGTCCTCGCCGGAGGCGGTCTCGTTCAGGATGGACCGGGCGGCGTCGATCAGGCGGCGGCCCTGGTACTTTTCCTTGACGATCTTAAAATAGGAATCAACGTTCGAGACCGAGGGCAGCGTCTCGGCGATGCGAGCCAGATAGACCTTGGCGTCGTCGGCGCTGGCAAACGTCTTGTTGCTGGCAAGCGCGTTGACAAGCGTGACAATGTCAACGGCCTCGCTCTCGGTGTAGAGCGAGCGCATCGTCTCATAGATGGCGCGGTTCTGGTCCGAGTAGAACATCTCGGGCTCCATGTCGGTGATGAGGCGGTTCAGCACCGTTTCATCCACCAGCGCCGCGCCCAGCACGCTCTGCTCAGCCTGCATGCTGTAGGGCATCTGGATGCCCAGGCTGGCAAGGCTTACTTCTTCATTTTTCGGCATAGCGGACATCCTCCTTCCCTGCCAGACGGCAAATTACAGCTCCTCGACCTTCAGCTTGAAGGGGGCGACGACACCGGCGTACAGGCGCACGGAGGCGTCATAGCTGCCGAACTCCTTGATGGCGGAAGGCAGCTCGACCTTCTTCTTGTCGATTTCGGTGCCGGTCAGGGCGGTCAGCAGCTCGGCGACCTCCTTGCCGGTGACCTTGCCGTACAGCTTGCCGGATGCACCGCCCTTGACCTTGGCGGTCACGACCTGGCCCTTGATCTTGGCGGCCAGCTCCTCTGCGGCGGCGCGTGCTTCGGCCTCGTGGTGGGCCTTGGCCTCGCTCTTGGTGCGGGCCTGGTTCAGTGCTGCGGCATCCGCGGGGGCTGCCAGGTTGCGCGGGAACAGGAAGTTGCGGGCGTAGCCGTCCGAAACCTCGTGGATCTCGTCTTTTTTGCCGATGGTCTTGACGTCCTGTTTGAGAATGATCTTCATAAGGGTTTCCCTCCCAAAATTTTTATCACAATTACCGCGCAGTATTTTCCTTTTGCGCCGCGCGGTAAAGGTCGATTTGTTCACGGATGCGGTGCTCCGCATCCTGCAGCGTGCAGTTCTGGAGCTGAGCACCCGCCATCATCAGATGGCCGCCGCCGCCCAGCGGCTCCAGAATGACCTGCACGTTCAGCGCGCCCATGCTGCGTGCCGAGATATTGACGCCGTCGTTTTTGGCGACTGCCACAAAGCTGGCGTCGACGCCGTTGATGGTCAGCAGATCGTTGGCTGCCATCGGCAGCACAACGTTCATACCGGCCTCAAGCTCGTCCGACAGGGCAATGGCACAGCCCTTGTATATGTAGGCCGCCTCCACAATGTGGGCGCGGGCCTCGTACTCCTCTTTTGAGGTGTTGAACAGCAGCTTGGTGTCAGCCGTCTGGGCACCGCGGCTGCGCAGCCAGGCGGCAGCCTCAAAGGTACGCACGCCGACATGCAGTGCAAAGCTGCGGGTGTCCAGCATGATGCCGGCCAAAAGTGCCTGGGCCTCCAGCGGGGTGATGTTGTTTTCTTTCGGCATAAACTGCAGAAGCTCACACACCAGCTCGCTGGCGCTGGACGCATAGGGCTCATGGTAGATCAGCGTCGGGTTGTCGATGTGGCCCACTGCCATGCGGTGATGGTCGATGACGACGACGCGCTTGCACTTTTCGTAGATCTGCTGGCTTTCCAGTAGGCGCTTCTGGTAGGTATCGACGACGATCAGCAGCGTATTCGGCGTGATGACGTCGAGCGTCTGATCGGGTGCGATAAAGTCGTGGCCCTCGCCTGCATCAAGAAAAGTCTTGAGCAGCGGCCCGGCGAGCGTAGCCTCGCTGTTGATGGCGATGACCGCGGGCACATCGCACATTTTGCAGATGCGCAGCACGCCGATGGCGGAGCCGACAGCGTCGAGGTCACTCATGCGGTGCCCCATGATGATAACGCTGTCGCTGCGCTTGATGAGGTCGCACAGCGCGTTGGCAATAATGCGGCTGCGGACGTGGCTGCGCTTCTCGACGCCGTGGGAGATACCGCCGTAGAACTCAAAGCCGTCAACGGTCTTAACGGCGGCCTGGTCGCCGCCGCGGCCCAGAGCAATGTCGATGCTTTCGCGTGCCATCTGGTGGCATTCCTGCAGGGTCTTTCCGCCGTGGCCGACACCGATGGACAGCGTAGTCAGCCCGCCGGGATGCAGCGCACGGACCTTATCGAGGATGTCAAAGCGCTCCGCCAGCATCCAGCGGACGTCACGCTCCTCCACCACTGCGATGTAGCGGCTGTTCGTGACCTTGCGCAAAAAGCCGGTGCTGCGCCCGATGTATTTCTCCAGCAGGCTGTTGATAGCCTCCAGCTCCTTGGCCTGCTCACTGTCCTTCATATCGTCAAACAGCTCGTCATAGCTGTCGATGACGATGATGAGACAGGCCGGGCGGCTCTCGTTGTACTCGTCGAGCGTTTCTTTATAAAGCGTATCATTGATGAGATACACAAGGCTGGCCCCGCGGCTGCCCTTGGCTGAGCCTGCATAGGCCGTAAAGCGGCGCTCCCCCACTTTCAGGTCCTGCCCGTGCGGGCGGGAGCAGACAGCCAGATCCAGCTCCGGCAGAACGCGATTCACCGGGCGGGTCACCGCGTCGTAATCGTTCAGCACATCCTGCCTGAAATACTGGTTGTACCACAAAATGCGCCCGTCGTTGACAAGCACCGTGGGGATGGGCAGATTTGCCAGGCTGTACTGGATACGGCTGTTCTCAAAATCGGTGCTGCAAAGCTGCCTGGCCAGAAACGCGCGCAGGCGGCGGCGCTGGTAGAGCACTACACAGAGCGCGATCAGTACCAGCACCGCAGGCACGGCCAGCAGGGCAGGCTGCGTCAGGGCCACCGGCACGACCATCGCGGCGATGGCGACCAGCAACAACAGCAGCAGAGCGGCAATATCCAATCCATCCTTGTGTTTCATCGTACACTCCCCTGTTCAGGAAAACAATTACACTTCCAGCAGAATTGGCAGGATCATGGGGCTGCGCTTGGTGCGGCGGTAGATATAGCTCGACAGTGCCTCGCGCACGCGGGCTTTGACGCTGGCCCAGTCGTGCAGGTTGTCGGCCAGGCTGCGGTCCAGGGCCATCTCCACCTGGGTGCGGGCTCCCTCCATCAGCTCCTCGCTCTCACGCACGTAGACAAAGCCGCGGCTGACGAGATCGGGACCGGAGAGAACCTGTCCGTTGCTGCCGTCGATGGCGGCGGTCACAATGATGATGCCGTCCTCCGACAGGTGGTGGCGGTCCCGCAGGACCACATTGCCTACATCGCCGACGCCGTAGCCATCGACCATCACAGCGCCCGCCGTAACAGTGTTCTCAACGGTCATGCCATCCGCGGAAAGGCGGATGTTCTGGCCGTTCTCGGCGATATAAATATTCTGCTTCGGGATATAGCCCAGATGCTCCGCAGTCTCGGCGTGGCGCTTGAGCTGCTTGAACTCACCGTGCACGGGCAGGAAGAACTGCGGGTGGGCCAGCGTCAGCATGAGCTTCTGCTCCTCCTGGCAGGCATGGCCGGACACGTGGGTGTCGTACATATTTTCGTAGATGACCTCGGCCCCGAGCGTCAGCAGGCCGTTGACGACCTTGGTGACGGTCTTTTCATTGCCGGGGATCGGGCGGGCCGAGATGATGATGAAGTCATTGGGGCCGACGCGCACCTGACGGTGGCTGGCCTGCGCCATGCGGGACAGCGCGCTCAGCGGCTCGCCCTGGCTGCCGGTTGTGATAATCACCATCTGATCCGCAGGATAGCGGTTCACCATATCAATGCTCACCAGCAAGCCATCCGGCACATGGAGATAGCCGAGCTCCGTGCCGATGGCCACCACGTTTTCCAGGCTGCGGCCGGACAGCGCCACCTTGCGGCCAAGGCTCTGCGCCACATCAATAATCTGCTGCACACGGTGCACGTTGGAGGCAAACGACGCGACGATCAGCCGGCGGTTCCCAGCTTTTGCGAAAAGGCGCTGAAAGGCTTCACCCACCTTCCGCTCGCTTTCTGTGTAGCCCGGACGCTCCGCATTGGTGGAATCGGAGAGCAGGCAGAGCACGCCCTCCTTCCCGATCTCGGCAAACCGGGCAAGGTCAATCATCTCGCCGTCAATCGGCGTCGTATCAATTTTAAAATCACCCGTTTGGATAATGGTGCCCGCCTTGCAGCGGATCGCCAGCGCAACCGCATCGGGAATGGAATGGTTCACATGGATCAGTTCCACATCAAAAGCGCCGAACGGGATGTGATCCCCGGGCTTGACTACATTTAGGCTCGTTGTGTTTAAAAGACCATGTTCTTTAAACTTACCTTGAATCAGGCCGATCGTCAGGCGGGTCGCATAAATCGGGATATTCAGCGTTTTCATTAGATAAGCAAGGCCGCCGATATGGTCTTCATGGCCGTGCGTGATTACAATTCCGCGGATTTTATCGGCATTGCGCTCCAGATAGGTAAAATCCGGAAGAACAAGATCAACTCCCGGCATATCCTGATCCGGGAAAGCGAGACCGCAATCCACCAGGAACATATCGTTTCCGTATTCATACAGCGTAATATTTTTGCCAACCTCGTTGAGGCCGCCGAGAAACGCAATTTTCACCGGCGCAACCTTTTTCGCCGCCTGTTGCCGTTTCCGATTCTGATAATAACGGTGCTCCGCGGCGGCCGGCTTTTTGCCGCGCACGCTGGCATCGATCACTTTATCCTTTGGAGTTTTTTGTGTTTTCGGTTCCTTTGTTTCATTTTTTTGATTGGGCATTCCATCTACTCCTTCTATATTTTATATTTTCACGCAGCACAGTGTGGAACGAAACAGCAAACCATTATCATGCCGGGTTTTGTCCGCTTTTTAAACCAATCAGACAAAAACAACCGAAGCCCCTGCCATTTTATAAAACGTCAGAGAGCAGTTTTCGCTTCGGCGATCACGGCCATTTTTCTGTGTCGTTTTCTTCCGACCATCTGGACTGTTTATAAAACCCGCCGTGCCATACCGCAGGCGGGATATGAATCAAGGGTACAATATCACATCGTGCACGGCAAACAAGGGAATCCTTTCTGCTCCCTCTGGCCGTTTGCCGGCTATCTCTATGTTTGCGGCCCTGCCGCACAAATTGCAATTCCCGTCAACCATTCACAAATCCGTTATACCGCAGAAAATCTTTCCACAACATCGCATCGCCCCTGCACGGGGCACACGTTATTTGTAATATTTTACCGCGCCTCGTCCTTTCTGTCAAGTGACATACCGGCGCGAAGTTCATTTTCAATCTGGCTACACAGTTCCTGCGCGGCTTCCATATTGGCCGCCTCCGCTACCAAACGAAGCTTTCTCCCGCTGTGGGAAGGCGTAATCAGCAGGCTCCCATCCCCCCGGCTCAGGGTGATGCCTTCCTCCGCATTCGTCACCTCTTCTCCCTGGGAGGAAAAGAAATCCGCCAGGCGAGAGGGCAGGATATCCACCTCTACCACCTGCCGTGCAACAGAAAAATCGGGCAGCTCTGATAAAAGCTGCGAAAGAGAAAGGCCGCGCTCTTTCATAATTGCCAGAAGCTTGACCGCCATGAAGAGCCCATCCCGCACCCAGAGCTGAGAGGCGCTGACCGTGCGAGCTCGCGCATCGCTGTTATCCGCCGGACTGATGAGATAGCGCAGCACCTTGCGCTCATAGCCTTGAGCAATCGTGTTGAGCAGGCGGGGCGCATCATAAGGCAGTGCAACATCGTGCCCGCTTTGCAGCTCATACAGGGTGCATACAGCGAGCAGACGGTCAAATTCCACAAGCCCCGTTTCCGGCGTGCTAACGCTTAATTTGGTGCCGTGCCGATTCACGTGGAGGACCATATCCCCTTCTTTACACTCCAGCCGCCCCAAGCAATCCCCCAAAAGCATTGTAATCCGATCGTTTGCGCACTGTACGCGCGCCTGCTGCCCTAAAAGCCCTGCCGGAGCCGTCCGGCACAGCTCCTGCTGATACATCATTTGAATGCTGCTCATATCGGAAACATCCCGACAATTTTCGCTTGCGCAGCGGTTGAATTCTCCCTTTGCAAAGCGCGATTCAATATCCCGCTCCAAGGCGCGCGAGATCGGGAGCCCGCCCTCTCCGCAAATCCGGATACCGGCTTCTTCTCCTCCCGTGATGAACAGCCCTACGCCGAGCCCGCAAAAGGATGTGAAAAACGAGAGCTGCGCTTCAAAACATTCGCCAAAATTCCACACATGGCTGCCCACAGATAACAAACCCGACATCAGGCCATAGGCCAACGCCTGAGCGCCTCGCCGCGCATCACATGCTATGCCGACCCGTTTGCCTGCCTTGCTGCTTCCAATCGATGCGCCGATGCGGGCGGCGATTTCCGCCGTGACTTCAATGCCGCTATCTCCCCCTACGCCGCCGTCGTCAAATATTTCATGCCGGACACCGCCATACTTCACATTTTCCGATACAACGGCTCCATCCCCCACCGTTTTACCAGGCCAAATCAGCACATCTGGGCGCACGCTTGCCCCCGCGCCAACAACGGCTTGCGTCCCCACTGCACTGCCCTCAAACATAGAGCCGCCGCGTTTGACCGACGCCCCGGAGCACAAAATAGCTCCGGTGAGCGTTGCATCTGCGGCCAGATAGGCGCTTTCTAATAAAACGGAAAAGCGTGCTTTTGCGCCGGGGCCGACAAAGCAATGGTCATCAATCACACAATCCGGGCCGATTTGCGCACCCGGTGCGATTTCAACGTTCTCCCCGATATAAACCGGTGGAATCAGATGAAAATCCCCTTTGGGGAGTTCGCCCTTCGCAAAAATACCCTGCGCAATTTGAGGTGCAAAGCGTGCCTTCACCTTCCCTGCCAGTAAATCCCGCTGGCATTGCAAATAGGCGCGCAGGTCGCCAATATCACACCAATACCCCTCCGCACGGTAACCATAGAGCGGCATTCCCCGCTGCATCATCTCAGGGAAAAGATCCTTGGCAAAATCAAAAGGCCTCCCCTCCGGCACAAGCGCCAGGCATGCGGGGTCAACGATATAAATACCCGTATTCGCCAAATCGGAAACCGCCTGGCCCCAGCCCGGCTTTTCAATAAAGCCCTCTACGCGGCCATCCTCCTCCAAGCGAACAAGACCATATTCACGCGGGTCTTCCACCTGTGCAGTCACAAGCGTTGCCTGCGCACCGGAGGCGTTGTGGAAGGCCACCGCCTCGCGCAATTGATAGTCGCACAGTGCATCCCCACTGATAACTAAAAATGGCTCCTGAAAGCCCCGCGCCGCGTTTTTTACACCTCCGGCTGTTCCAAGCGGAATCTCTTCTTCTACAAAATGAAGCTGCATTCCGCAATAATTGCCTTGATTAAAATAGGAGGTGACCTCCTGCGGCAGGTATTTCAGTGTTAGATATACCTCATCCACCCCATTTTGGGCGAGCAAATCCAAAATATAACACAATACAGGGCGGCCGCACAGCCGCGCCATCGGCTTAGGAATATTACAGGTCAGGGGCCTGAGTCTTGTCCCCTCGCCGCCGGCCATGACAACTGCTTTCATGAAAAAATTCCTCTCCTCCGAAAAGCGCATGGATATGCCGCGCTTTTCCATCCATTTTTCATTAGTATGAACACAAGCCTAAGCGAATAACCAAAGGAAAAGGAGAAAAAAGAGAATTTTATCTTGCTGCCCGAAGTTTCCTGTGCTAGAATACAGCATTCCAAAAAAATTTTGAATTCATTTGTAACCATTTCCGTGTTTCATCCGTTTCTTTGATGAGAGGAGGGAAAGCCGTGCAGCCTGACATTCTGGAGGAGTTGTATCAAAACTATTATGACGCAGCATATGCCTACACCCTATCCCTCTGCAAGAATCGGGAAGATACGGAAGATCTTGTGGCCGACGCCTTTGTTAAGGCTCTATTTTCCTATGAAAACGAAACGGAGCATTTTCAATACTGGCTGTTGCTTGTATGCAAGAATCTCTGGATCGATCGGTTGCGGCACAAGCACAAGCAAATGGAGCTTCAAACAGAGCTGCCGATATACGCCTCGCCAGAACAGTCCCCTGAAACACAGTCGATCAATCGGGAGCGCAACCGCATGCTGCTGCAATGTATCTACTCCTTCCCGCCGCATTACAGGGAAGCGCTGCTACTCTATTATTACGCGGGGCTTTCCACCGGAGAAATCGCAAAAATCACGCAGCGATCAGTAGGCAATGTAAAGACCACGCTTTGCCGTGGCCGCATCAAACTAAAAAAAGCATTGGAGGAAAGCGGATATGGATTTTAAAGCCGCCTTTGAGCGCTACCAAAACGGAACCGCATCGGAAGAAGAAAAAGAATATATCGAGCAAGAGCTCGAAAAAAATGAGCTGATTACCCAATATCTTTTGGAAACAGACGGAATGGAGCTGAACGTCTCTGCCTCGCCGCCAAATGGAGAAGCAACGGACGGATTGAAAAAGATGAAAAAATCGATCAAAAAGCGAAATGTGTGCTTGATTGCCTGTGCTGTTGCCGTAGTGGTATGCCTTGCCCTTTTCGTGCAATTTGCCGCTAAGCCACTGTTAAACCAAATGTTCTATGATCCACAAAAGAGCACATATGAGAAGCAAACCTCAAATTTTGGAATTTGCCTGGCTGCCTACACGGAACTCCATTGCCCTGGAAAGCAGTTTTATCGTTTAACAACAAAAAACACAGGGATCGGCAGCTATGACCTCACCATTACCCGCGGCGATTCGCTGACGGGTGGCCTAGAATATCTGCCCGCAACGTTGCATCGGGGTAAGCTTTCCCTTGCGCAGGAATTTTGGAGCTATCCTATGGCAAACGCCTTTACGCGGGGCGTATCCTATTCGGGCGCAGAGCTTCAAAAAGAAAACCTGCCGGATACGGTTGCATACCTAAAAACGCTACCCGATTATGTGAACGTAAAGGCCGCGCTCTCCTTCCAAAAGGATTTATCCATGGAGGAGCTGGCCGCGCTCCAGATGAAGGATCAAAACAGCCTTCCAATCCTCTGGGTTGCTGTGCGTAATGCCAACTACTATAGGAACGCAGAAATCGGCACGGAAACAACAGATTCCAGCGCAGACGTTACAGGGGCCACCGTTCAAATGAACGACTCTTTCCCTGCCCAGCTTTTGCCTCAAGTTGGTTTTGAGCCGAACGGCACGGGCATCTATTTTGAACAGATCAACAACAGTTACCCCAATTTTGAGCTTTCGCCGCACCTTTCTGATACGGACAGCAAAAAGAACGGTGCGCTATATGAAAGCCATTTTCAAACGCTTTTACAGGTCATGGCGGATCACCCTGATTTTTTAAAGACCCTGGAGTCATATGAAAGCAATCTGTCAGACTATTATGCAACTGTTCAACGCTTTATCAAAGCGAATGGAATCAAAACCTATGGCGTCACCGTGCTGGGCAGTCCATCGGAAATCCTGCAATTTTGTGAGCTGGCCGGCGTTGAGGGAATCTTTGTGGAGGAATTGACGTTCAGCCGCGACTGATGTATCCTTAACAGGAAGAAAGCAAAAGGAGTTGCATTATGCAGACTGGACTTGACCTTGTGGAACTGTTTACAGACGGCGCATGCTCCGGGAACCCCGGCCCCGGCGGATGGGGTGCGATTCTGCGCTGCCGCGGCAAAGAAAAGGAGCTTTCCGGCGGCGAAAAGGAGACGACGAACAACCGCATGGAGCTCACCGCCGTGATCGAAGGGCTAAGGGCTCTGAAAAAACGCTGCCACATCAAAATCTACACAGATTCACAATATGTTGCCAATGCAATCACCAAAGGATGGGCCGTTAGCTGGCGGCGCAACGGCTGGCGGAAAGCAGATAAGAAACCCGCGCTCAACGCGGAGCTGTGGGAGGAGCTGCTGAAGCTTTTGGAAACGCAGGAATATGAAATCATTTGGGTAAAAGGCCATGCGGGCCATCCGGAAAACGAGCGGTGCGATCAATTGGCAGTAGCACAATCGCAAAAATTTAGATAATCGCGGCACAGCACAACAGGCAAACGCCCCCTGACGCAGAGAAACGAAACCGCGTCAGGGGGCGTCATTCTTTTGTGCAAAAGTTGGCGCGCAACGAAAGCCTCTCACACCCTTTCCTCATTGGTTTAGGATTTCCACAATGAATGTATGTTCGAGCAAAGATAAAATCATGACTATTGAAGCAATTTGACCCATACGATTCCTGTAAAAACTCCAAAAAATCGTGTAGCTACCGTCAACATAATCGAGTAAACGGATTGCTTATGTAAAATTATGTGTTGTCCCGCCACTATAGATGCCGCTTCTCAAATCTTAGACAAGAGTTCAGCTTTCTTCCGTTCAAATTCCTCATCAGAAATAATTTCCGCATCTCGAAGGTCTGCCAGTTTCTTGATAAGCTCGATGGGCGTTTCGTCCTCTTTGGGAGTATCCTTTTGTTTTTTTCTTGAGAAGAAGTCGGATATAGTATCCTTCGCTTTTTGGCCGCTTTCTGCCAGTTTCTCCTTTGCGCTTTTACTTTCAAGAGGGATATCCGTTTCTTGCTCTACAAGGTTTTCGATTTCGATAATGTCTTTCTCAAATTCCTCTTGTGTATAACCGAAAGAGGCACTGTCTAACGCATCCATAAGCCTGTGAGCCATCGGTATCATGGATGCAAAGTTCAAACTTCCTGAGATCACTCCGCCAATTATAGGAACGACTTTGGAAACGCCTTTTGCCACGGTAGATTTGGTAACCTTGATCCCAACGGCTTTGCCTATTTGCTTTATCATGGGATACCAAAATGTTTTGGTCAATGCCTTTTGCGGCAGCTTTTTGAGCGTAGTTTTGGCAATTTGGGCAGAGAGCACGCGGACACCGGAAACGGCACCCGAAACACCGAACATTACACCGCAATACAGTAAAAGCTGATTCTGCACTCTTTCATCATCGACCTGACCTCCCTGCCACAAATCCTGCGCTCCATACAGATAGGACAATTCCTGTGCGAGGCGCAGAGCCATACCGAAAAACTGCATTACATCTGCAGGGATGGTGGCAGCCATAGCCAATCCACCAGGAATACCAGCGACAAAGGAGGCCGCCGAGGATTGACTGGTACGTTTCAAAATGTGTTTATGCGCGATTGCCGCAATTCTCTTTTGGGAAATGCCAGCGGAAATCGGACCGCAGTCCAATACTTCTTGAATAGCTACATCTTCTGTTGCGAACAGTTCGGTTAAAAACTTGTTTCGATTGACTTTTACGCCAGGTATCTGAATTGCGGTAGTGATAACGTTCTCAAGGGCAAGTTGTTTTTTTGCATCGTCTGTACTCACGATAGATCTCTCCTTATTGTGATATTATGAAAGCCAATGTTTTTTTCGCGTACCAACGTATGAAAAACTATAACATAAGTGGTATCTATACCGTTCAGATGTAATGACGGAGAAAGAGGGACAACAGTGAGCATGATGCGTGAGCGTCTTTTGGTCTCCCCGGTTTAAATCCCGCTTAAAAAATCTTATCCTTATAGAAAAAACTCTGCAATGAATCAAATCATTACAGAGCTTTTATCTGCTGGTTAGGAGCTGCACATACAATTTTCCTCCTCATACAAAATGGGCCAATCCGCACAAGGCAGACTGGCCCATTTTGGCAGGTAATTGGCCCGCCTTGCCGTAAATAAAAGTTCTTTTGTATTTTTACTACTTTATTCCCACTTGAAGAATTTCACCGCAATATCAAAGAAATCAGCAAGTAAATGGCATGAATAGAAACCTGTACTGTTAACAACAGGAGAGGGCCGGTTGGAGTTATGTCTTGTCCTTTGCACAAAAGATGTTAATTGCTTCGCTAAAGAAAGACGCCAGATTTCCACTGCTGAATCCATTTATATAATTGGAAAAGCGTTCATCACTGATGTAGAGTTGCCCTAAGTAGCGCAACATTTGATTATCACATTTATAGAAGGATTCAGAGATATACTGCTGCCACTCTTTTACGATTTGTTGCACTTCTTGACAGGCAGGAGATTGATTTTGAAATCGAGCTAATTTCTCAAAGGTATCCTTAGACACAGAAAGAAATCTTTCAAATTGATTTCGTTGACCTTTTTCTGGCTGCGACAGAAATGCTGCTTCATATTCTTTGAAACTATGAGTATCACCCCAGCGTTCCAAAACTTCCGACCTATATTTCGCTTTCAGCTCAAGCACTTTTGTATCTGAAAAAGGGGCAAAAGACGGTGCGGAATTTCCTTCTATTTCTGTTTTAACCAGGGAGATCAGAGCATCAATGCGTTCCTTTTTCGCCTGTAAAATATCAAGGTGTCTTTTCAATGCTTTCGTCCGATCATAATTAGGAGAACCGAGCAAGCTCTTGATTTCCTTCAATGTAAATCCCACTTCACGAAAAAATAGAATTTCCTGCAACCGGCTCAAATCATCATCCGTATACAAACGATATTTACTGTCTGTAACCATAGTGGGCTTTAAAAGCCCGATTTCATCGTAGTAGTGCAATGTCCGTATCGTGATTCCTGTTAGGTCAGCAACTTCATGTACTGTCATCCTCCTATCATTCATCCCAAAAATCCTCCACAGTTTCTAAAATTTCACTTGCAGGCAGCAGCGTAGCTTCAATAATGCTTTTGCCGGTCTTTTCCAAATAGTATTTAATCAAATGATACCCGCAAGCGTAGCCTGCACAGTAGGGCAACCCAACGCAAGGGTAATTTTGCATCGCGGCCATCTCGTCGCCATAGAGGTAGGCGTTTAGATTCTCAAGTCCTTGAACATTCAGTCCATCGTGAATAATAGGCTTGATGTACTCATTCAGGGTTTGCATATCTGTTTTGGTCACCCATGGGCCTGCCTTGTCCTCGCCATACAAATGAGTTGCAAAGTTTTCGGCAAGTCCCTCGCTGACCATCATCTCCCCAAGGGTGATACTATTCCGCCATTTAATAAACTGAAAGCGCACATTATGGTTTACTTCGTGTGCCAGTGCAACAGGAAGGCGAGTCAGTGTAAATTCATTGGGGATCAGCCACGCCATGATATACCCCGGAATACCACCATCGCCACAATACCCTTCATTCAAAGAGGTATAGGGGCTCTCGGCGTTTGCCAATAAAATCGTAAAGAGATACTCGCTGACATGTAGTTCAATCCCATTGTTCAAAAAACATTCCAAGGATTTCCGAATGGATTGCTCACAAGAACTCCAGAGCCAATCAGAAGAAAGGCTCTCGATATTTGCTTTTTGGGACTGATCTACCTTTGTAGGGGAGATAAGACCCAGCATATCACTTGCCATGATAATGTCATAGCCGTTGGGTGTAGCTGCCTTCATGGGAATTTGATAGCAGTCCCACTTGCCCTTAAAAGGCATCATCAGCTCATACCGGTAAATGTCGTTTTTCTTTTCTACGGGTGCCTCCATTATTTTTTTGTAGACGGCATCCGAACGTACATAGCTTAATTTCATAAGTCCCATTCCTTTCTTGTTTTTTTCAGTATACACTATGACGTAACGTAAGAGTCAAGAGGAATGTTAGGAACTGTACCATATTTTTTTGAAAAGAGCAAGCCGTTCATAATGGCCTAATACACGCAAGGTAGATTTACCCATTCCGGCAAGTAACTGGCTCACTTTGGTTTAAGTAAAATATTCTCCCTATATAAATAGTATTTACTATTTATATTAGTTGGCAATAAATAGTTACTTTATTTTCTAAAAAAGCCTTGCTTTTCTACCCGTGGTGTGTAAGCTGTGACTCACACAAGGCGCAAGCCCCAGCACAAAATGAAAGGTGGAAATGATAATGAAAACAGGAAAAATTACAGCGAAACTGAGGGACGCGGTTCCGGTATGCCTCATGGTAGAAGGCGCGGAGGTTATGCGGTACAAGAACATCGAGCTGCCGGATATACTCAAAGAGGTGGAAATGACCGACTTCCATTTCAATGTACACATGGACGGAAAAATCACGTTTGAAATTCACTATGAGCAGAGCGTACTGCCAGAAGTATTCCCGGAAGCCCGCACCAGAGTAAGCCGGCCAGCGAAAGCCGCAGCCAAAGCTGCCGCGCAGGAAAGCGCAGAGGTTATGGCCGTGGATGCCATCGGGCCGGAAGCAGAGGCCGCGCCGGAAGAAAGCCAACAGGCCGCCGAAATCCCGGCGGAAGATCCCGGCGAACCTACCGCAGAGGGAAGCAGGCCGGAGGGCATCGAGGCCGCCTACAATGTGACCGGTGTACGCCGCAAGAAGCTGGTAGTAGCGGTGGGCGACTTCATCGGAGCAAAGCCAGAATATCTGAGAGCGCCGACATATGCTTTCGCAGTAGGAAGCTATAACATCGACAAAGAAGGAACCTTGACCGGCCCGG
>ERZ779880.2017-NODE-2017-length-15656-cov-3.500160_pt1 | contig 15656 bp, 26 predicted proteins | sample MGYA00511555_ERZ779880 | MGnify/ENA primary metagenome ERZ779880 (study PRJEB29588, sample SAMEA2145815) | human gut metagenome | biome: human gut; feature: human-associated habitat; material: faeces | place: Denmark | collected 2008/2010 ...
GTCGGATGTTATCCGGTGGTGGCGAAAACAACCTTTTGATTTGCAAATCCCGGAGCACCTAGGGAACTGTGTTTTTTGCATCAAAAAGTCAACGCAAAAGCTGGGGCTTGCATGTAAAGACGAACCTGGTCTGATGCGGGTTTTTAATGAACTGGTTACAGGTAAACACGTCCGGGATGGTCACCGAAAGACAAATAAAGACGTTATGTACCGTGGTCATCTGAGCCTTGACGGGATTGCCAGAATGTATGCCGACAGCGACTACAGAAATTTGTATCAGGCGATGGTGCAAGCCAGGCGATTCGATACCGGCTCGTGTTCAGAGTCATGTGAAATCTGGGGTGATCAATTGGAGTTGAAATTCGAAGAGGTGGTGGCATGACAACCAAAATTAACTATCAGGCACTACGTGAGATAGCAAAACAGGCAACACAGGGCGAATGGGTCGCGTTTATTTCGACGGGTACAGGTACGTATGCTGTGCATACGCCCGGTGATAAACGATGTGAAGATGTTATCAAATGGACCGGCTTTGATGGGCTGAAAAACGCAGAGAACAACGCTCGTTATGTTGCCGCATTCAACCCAAAGGTTGCACTGGAGCTACTTGGTGAAATTAAGCGCCTGGAGGACACAAATATTGATGCTATGTGCCGAATAGCACCGCTTGAGACTAAGCTCGCGGCGCTGGTGGCAGAGAACGCCGGGCTGAAACACGCAATGGCCGTAACTCTTGAGCATGTGTCGGTCACGGATGCAGGGCAGGCTGGTGTTGCTGCAATGATTATCAACGATGCCCTACACCACAGCGAAACTCCAGCTACCGATGCTTTTCTGGCTGAAATTCGTGCGGAAGCACGCAACGAGGGGATTAACTATACCGCCAGCCGTCTTGCTGCTGCGTTCAATCACGGATTTATCAATAAGTCTTTGCGTGAAGTTTTCGACGTTACACGCATGATTTTGTCAGCGAAAGAAGAGTTGGCTAATGAAGCGCATCCGATTGATGGCCTGTCTGGTGAATATGCGGAGAAATCCCTTGAAGAATGGGCGGAACAGATTCGCAAAGGAAGCAGCCAGTGAATATCGACACGACAATAACGATCGATACGCTCCTAAATACCGGTCTGGCACTTCTCGGTTGGCTTTACATCATGTCCCGTACATGGCGATGGCTGGGTTCCATTTTCCTAAAACAGTGGAAAAAACGGCGCAAACAGGAACTACGCCAGAAGGCATTAGAAGCGTTCTATGACGCATTTGAGCTTAGCCGTATTGAACCAGGTACAACAGCCAGGATAGCGACAAAAGGCGACCTGATGATAGTGATGTTCCGACAGGAGAGAGCAGAGAAAGGGGAATCAGCATGAAATTTTCCAAATTTTCTGAGTTGGTGAATCGTATTTTGTCCAACAACCACAGCCATCGTCGCGATATGGATGTAACAATCGTTGTTCATTCGCCTGGCAGCATTGGTTCAACACCTTCAGTTGAGGTTCAGTCAATTCACGCTGGTTTTGATTGGGATTCCGGGAAAGTGCTTATTTTCCCATCACAGCCACTGACCACGCTAACACCAGAACAGATTACTGATATCACTGATAGTGTGCGCAAAGGTCAGTCTTGGCACGCATTTCAGGAATACAAGAAGCATCAAGAGCAGTTGGAAAAATTGTCGATTGAACTGGATGCCGCAAAACAGCGCATTGCAGAGCTGGATGGTAATCGCACGGCGCTGGCAGTGGAGAATGCCTCAATGAAGCTGTTTATCAGGGGCTGTTGCTACGTGTTTGATGGCCAGCAGGATGAAATATCTGATGCGTATATCTGCGCAACAGACGGAGGGATGCCGCAAATTCCAGCCACCGACGCTTTCCTGGCTGAAGTTCGGGCGCAGGGGGTGGATGCTGCTATAGAAGCTGCAAAAAATCTGGTGGCCCAAGAATATGAGTATAAGGATTTCAAAGCGGCGCAGAGTGATTGCTGTATGCACCCTGGTTCAGACCGGGTAGGGAAGGTTGAAATGACTGAGTGGTTAGTTGACTTTGCTGCCCAGCTTCGCAAAGGAGGCAACCAGTGACTGTATGTCTTATTGATAAACGTCGACGTGGGCAACAAATACCATCTGTTGAAATGCCGAATCACACATGGTTTTGCGTACTTGATATCGATGGTATGGATACGTTGGTTGACACTCGTCATTACTGCGATACCGCAACAGCTACTCCGGCGAAAGCAAAGAAAATGGCTGCTCTGATAGAAAACTGGACTCCACCTGATGGTTGGTGCAATGGGAATGATCGAGATTGGCACGAAAAAATGAAGGGCTATATCTGCGATTTTTTACGTAAATGCAACGGCTTCAGGGTGATGTGATATGACCAAAATTAACTATCAGGCACTGCGTGAGGCGGCAGAACGTGCAATTCCGGCAATGGAACGTCTGTCAATGTTGCCAGTTGATGATGATTTGTTAAGTGAACAGGAACTTAAAGATTACGGTGTGGATATTGATGCGCTCAACGCCTTCAAATTTCTGGCCGGACCAGAAACCGTGCTGGCGCTGCTGGATGAAAACGAAAGACTGTGTCGCGAGCTGATAGCTCGTAATGGTGAGATTGAAGGGCTTCGGAAGTGGGCAGAAGAACGGGAGATGCAACCATGATGACTTTTACCAGCGAACAATTAGCTACCTTACGTAAGATAGCGCAACAGGCAACACAGGGCGAATGGCGTGCATTCATCTCGCCGGACACTGGTACATATGCGGTGCATACGCCGGGGGATGAACGTTGCGGAGACATTATCAAATGGCCTGGCTTTGACGGCCAGAAAAATGCAGAGAACAACGCAGAATTTATCGCAGCTTTCAACCCTAAATTAGTGCAGACACTGCTGGATGAACGGGAAAGAAACCAGCAATACATCAAACGCCGCGACCAGGAGAACGAGGGGATTGCGCTTACGGTTGGGAAGCTGCGTGTTGAGCTTGAAGCAGCAAAATCAAAACTCAACGAGCAGCGTGAATATTACGAGGGAGTAATCGCGGATGGAAGTAAGCGCATAGCAGAACTGGAAAAACAATGCGCCGAATGGGAGCGAAAAGCATTAAGCAACTTTGAAGAGTGTGCTGCGATGGCTGAACGTATCGAAGAGATGCAGACAAAATCTGCACCAGATTCGTTTGGCATCATCGGTGAAAATATTCGAACACAGGACAATCGAATAACGTCAGATCCCATGTTTTGTGTGTATCAAAAGCGCGAAATCGCTGTTGATGCTGATTATGACCATGACCGGATTGTCTGGGTTGACGAAGATGGCAATGAAGCCAATAAACGCCATAGTCGTCGTCTCGAGCTACTTCATGAAAACTTTCGAGAGCCACCAGAAAAATGGCGGCGCGTTGCTGTGAAAGATATTGATGAATTCGTTACCTGCTGTTTCACCGAACAGGGTTGTAAAGACTACCTGGCAGTCAATGGTCACAATCTTCGCTTGCCATTTATATATGTAAAAAGCGGTTTCAGGAACGCTGAATATATCGGCATAAGAAACTGGCTTGCTGGCATTCGCATCAAAGGAGAGTGATATGGCGTTAACACACCGCGAACTCTGTCAGATTGCGTACAAGTTCCTTAAGCGCAACGGGTTCAAGGTTTGCTTTCATGACCGCTTTATAGCTGTAACCAGTACCGGAGAACAGCCAGATGCTATGGGATTCAGAAATTCAGCATCATGCTTGATAGAGGCGAAGTGTTCTCGTGCTGACTTGTTGGCAGATAGAAAAAAGCGTTTCCGTAAAAATCCGTCTCTTGGAATGGGCGACTGGCGATATTCTTTATTAGTGAGCCGGGAATTATTTCAGTTGAGGATTTACCTCCCGGCTGGGGATTACTTCACGTTGTTAACGGAAGAGTACGGAAAGTACATGGATGGCCCAAGGGGAATTGCTGTTGGGGTAATCCTGACGATAAGCCATTTACTGGGAATAAGCAGGTTGAATGCGATTACATGTTATCTGCATTAAGGCGCATGGAGCTAAGAGGACACCTTAATGAAATATATGACGGTGTAATTGTTAATAAGAAAGAAGGAAACGCGGCATGACCACTATTACCGACAAAGAACTGATTAAAGAAATCAAAGAGCGCATAGGCAGCTTGGACGTTCGAGACAATATTGAGCGCCGTGCTTATGAAATTGCACTGGCATCGCTGGAAGCAGAACCGATAGCGTGGGAATGCGGTGAAAACATAATCCTGTTTAACCCTGACACAGTTGAAGCATACGCAAAACGTGCGGAAATATCACCTAAACCACTATTCTCCGCGCCGCCAGCGCTGGTAGTGCCTGATAAGTTGCCGCGTGAATACAGAAACGGTTGGCCTCTTGCGTATAGTGATTATGCTGAAGGCTGGAACGACTGCCGCGAAGCCATGCTTCAGGGAGATAAATCATGATTAATCGTATCAAGCTGGAGCACATCCTCGAATATGCCAGGCAGCAGAGGCATATTGGTCAGCATTGTAAAATTCCACCAGGAGATATGGTTGAAATCATGGAGATTGCCATGCGCAAGGCTGGCAACTCTCCGGTAACTCCGGATGGTTGGATAAGCTGTAGTGAGCGAATGCCGAATACCAAAACAGCCGTTCTTGTTGCCGTGGAGTTTGACAGGAAAGGTGACTGGCGAATGAAATGGGCTACTTACATCCCGGGGCATCCTGACGCTAATGATGGGTGGATAATTCCTGGTGCGTCGTGGAAACCGTCACACTGGATGCCGCTACCAGAACCGCCGCAGGAGGCAAAATGATGGATGTAAAAGAGAAGGTTTTGCAGGTGATACGTTCCCGTGCTGCCCTGCAAGAGAAAGCTCTCGGCGGGGAATATCCATTCACGATAGCAACCTGGAATCTGCGGTTGGCAATGGAGAAGGAATTTCCTGATGAAGAATGGCGTTCGGCAGATTTGCGCAAAATTCTTATGGAGATGGCTAAAGATGGAACAGTATCCAAAGATACCCATGCCAGCCGGATTGGTCAGGCGGTATGGAGACTGGAGGTGAGATAATGAGCTGGCCTGAAGCATTCGCAACGGTAGGAATTGTGATGGCGGCAGCACTGGGTTTGTATTCAATTTGTCGCTGGTGGTAACGATGGGAAAATTAACTTTTGTAGTCGAATTTGAGGATGGTAAAGAGCCACCTGTTAGCGCCAATCTTGATGTTGCTGGTGGCAGGCTTGTTTCGGTTCTATTTGGTGACTACCGAGATGACTTCTTCCAACCAGAAGAAGTTGATGTAGTGCGAGAGGCATTAAACGAGTTAAGTGTTGATAACGATGATGCTCATGCGGAAATCATCCAAAAAATGGAACTGCTAACTCACTAAATTATCAATTATGGTGCTATCACCTACGACACCGAGAGAAAATTTATAATGTCAAAAGTAAATGTTTTGATTTTTTCAGCAATTGTTGGCTTTGGTTTTACTGCCGGAGTGCAGATTTATATTACGTGGAAAAAAATCATCAACTACGCATGGAGTTGTTTTATTAAGTGAGGTAAGTATGTGGAGAGGTAATAATCATGGCAAAAGCCAGATGATACTTACCGAATATAAGCTAGACCACAAAACCAATAAATCACGCTCAGTATATTTGCTCCGGCACAATAGTCGCGTAAGAAATACCGTGCTGGAACAAAATCTGACAGTTGAAATGGATAATTACGGGGGCTTCAAGCCAGCAATTTCGCTTGATGATTTTCCTCGTGGTTTAAGCGAAAGAGAAGCAATGCTGAAATTAGCAGAATGGCTACAAAGATTAAGCATTGCTATTGAAGATAACTGGTCTGAACCTTAAATTTATATGATGACACTAAAACATTTTCTTGACCGCCCATTATGGGCGGCAGCCGCAGGCTATGACTTTAATTATATGGATTGCATGTCTTATACTGCCAATGCATACGACCATTCGTTCAGCCTGCTGTTTAATTCTTTAAGAATATTGCCGGAAACAGAAGTTGGAGAGCTTCATTTATGGCTATTGGGCTTTATCGCGGCTGTCGTTGGTATTGCTGTATGGCCTTTTATTTTCTGGCTGGTGGCTGTTGTAGTGTGGTTTAAGTGCAAGACATACCGGAAAAAGTATTTCTTAGGTGATGGAATGACTGATATTGCCAAAATGAACATTGAAAAATGGACTAAGGAATGTGAAAAGAAATGGCGCAAAAAGAAATGACCAGAATCACTGAAGAGCGTATATCAGAGATTATTTCCCGTATCGAAATGTATGGTCACGGTGCTGGATATACGGCAGATGAAGTATTGGAAATAGCCCAGCAGATGCTGGCCTTGAGACAAAAAGAGCAACATGAAAGTAATACGTGTAGATTTAATTTTGAGCAGTGGCTGGAACAGCAACGCGGAAAAATCGATGTGGACTGTGGTTGTGTGTCCACTGAAACATTCATGCACTGGCTGCGGGTAGCTTACGAGGCTGGCAACTATCCGGATAGTTCGGTGCCAGCGCCAGGAAAGGGCGTCACCGGTGAACGTATCCGCATTAAGCCGCATGTTTATCGCGAACTGGTTAACCGTCTCCACGATACAGCGATCAAGTGTGCTGGCACCCAGCAATTACGAGAAAAAATTAGCCGTGTTTTGGGCGACGTTATTACGCCAGATCATCATAAACAAGTCGAGAAAAGTGGCCTGGAAAGATGTCACCTTGAGGCGGCATTAAACATTAAGCCAGGGCATACGCTTGGCATTATTGATGCACTATTGGTTCATAAGATGGCCAGGGCTTTATTGCCGCTGGTGGCTGATAAGCAAGAGGCGGGCCATGCCAACGAAAGCTGAGTTACAGGCGCGCATAGAGATTCTTGAAAAAGAGAATGCGAGTCTAAAAGGAATGCTGGCGCGGGCTGAAAGGGAATTATCAGGCAAATTATTGCCAGAAGAACTGCCACCAGCAGATATACCAGATCGAGTGTCCCGGTGGATGAAGTCTTTTGGTTTACCGTGGGAGGCTTTTTGGTGCTACGAGCATCGCAGATGGTGTGATGAACTTGATAGCAGTTTCCCCTACTTTGCGGAAGGGAACACCTGCCCTGAGTGTAGGAGGTAGCGCGATGTTTCGTCCTCGTCCAATACCGCCGAAAATAACTAATGGCTATCAGCCGAATACTCCAGAAATACAAGGGAGCGAGGGGCTTAAACCACCAGCACCACGTATTCCGCCTGTAGCAAGGAACGTATCATTACGACGAGAGTTAATATTAGCCTTGTCGCCCGTTCTGGCTGCCCGCCAGGATTGGGTAAGTAATGATGACCTGGCAGAAAAAATCACATCGCTGGTGGATAAAATTCTGCATAAAGCTGATCTCTGATCACCATGCTAAAATCCCCTCAATTCACAGAGGGGATTTTTGTCTATGTTGCATAGAGTTTTATGGAAAAGCGTTATTGTCGGCGCGATACTGGCTATATCTGGGTGTGCAATGGTGCAATACAACGACGGTGAAAAGGTAAGCATACAGTCAGATGGTTGGTATGGCCTGGATAGCCTGCAAAAAACCGCAGATAAAGCCTGTCAGCAATATGGGAAGTCTAAAGCAGTATATCAGCATAGCGCGAACGCTAACCCTCATCTAGCGCCCGGTTCGGGTGTTCAGAATACCATCTGGAAATGTGAGCCTTAAATATGAGCGACTGGAATATTGCAGCTAAAAGTCAGGAAGAACGGGATAAGGTTAACGTTGATCTGGCTGCCAGCGGTGTGGCGTACAAAGAGCGATTGAACATACCTGTCATAGCTGAACAGGTAGCCCGCGAGCAACCAGAGAATCTGCGCACCTATTTCATGGAACGGTTACGGCACTATCGGCAGTTAAGCCTCCAGTTGCCAAAAGGGAGCGATCCGGTGTATCAGAACGAGGATGCACCAAAAAAATAACGGCAAGATGGGGGAGAAATGTGATTAGCCCCCAGCGTGGCGCGCCTACAAACCCCGCTTTCACAAACTATGCCTTTTCAATGTATACTGTATGAATAAACAGTATCATTGAGGTAAAACGCTATGGGCTTCCCTTCTCCTGCGGCGGATTATGTTGAAAGCCGAATTTCTCTTGATCAGCAGATAATTAGACATCCTTCAGCGACCTACTTCATGCGGGCAGCTGATAGCCATCACCGTGAGGGAATATTGCAGGGTGCTTTGCTGGTGGTTGATTCCTCGCTTACTCCGGTTGATGGTTCTCTGCTTGTGTGCGCTATGGAGGGTGAATATCGCATAAAGAGATACAGGAAGTATCCGCGCCAGCACCTGGAGGACTTAAGCACCGGGAAGAAAGAGGCGTTACCAGTAGATGACGATGGATACACGGGCAGTAATGCTGTTTTTGGTGTGATCACTCATGTCATCAATGATGCCCGAAGTGGGGAATTTGATGATTGTCCGGTTATTTAAGCTGCAAAGTGCTGGTGCTTTATGCCTGTGAAGTTTATAATTGTGTACACATAACGAGTACACGAGGTGTTTATGCAATCCATTAACTTCCGTACCGCGCGTGGCAACCTTTCTGAAGTGCTCAACAATGTTGAAGCCGGGGAAGAGGTTGAAATCACCCGCAGAGGCCGTGAGCCAGCAGTAATTGTCAGCAAGGCTACTTTCGAAGCCTACAAAAAAGCGGCGCTGGATGCTGAATTTGCATCCCTGTTTGACACCCTGGACTCCACCAACAAGGAACTGGTTAACCGATAATGAGGCATATATCACCGGAAGAACTTATTGCGCTTCATGATGCGAATATAAGCCGCTACGGCGGCCTGCCGGGAATGTCAGATCCGGGTAGGGCAGAGGCCATTATCGGGAGAGTTCAGGCCAGAGTTGCCTACGAAGAGATCACCGACCTTTTCGAAGTCTCCGCCACCTACCTGGTGGCTACGGCGAGAGGGCATATATTCAATGATGCCAATAAGCGTACCGCGCTAAACAGTGCGCTGCTATTTCTACGCCGTAACGGGGTGCAGGTATTTGATTCACCTGAACTGGCAGACCTTACCGTAGGCGCTGCGACTGGCGAGATATCTGTATCTTCTGTCGCCGACACGTTACGTAGATTGTATGGTTCTGCGGAGTAGATTAATGGCACGCAAATACAACAAGTTGTCCCGTGAAGCGTTAAAGATGCTTCTTGATGGCGTGAGTCGCCGCAAGGTAAAGCAATACCTGGTTGGTAAGCAAATTGGTGCCAGGACAGCTATTGCTGTGTTATGCCGTCAGGAAATGGTTGTGCTTAAACAGAGAATGCCGGGCAGCAGATAAAGCCCAATCAGTGATTAAAGGTGTGATGTGAAAGCCGTAATTACTCCATTTGTACAGAAAGAGCTTGGCCTCGCCACGTTCAAAGTGGATCAGGAGGTCAGAAAGCTGGTGGAGGCTGGCCGTAAATTTATTATGGAGCCGGTGCCGCGTGAGTTAATCGAGCACATGGAAGACGGCCTCGTTGTTACCGAGCAAACCATGGCAACAAATGAGGCGTTGCAGCCGTTTTTTAACAGCGATGAACTGTTTCGCCGTATTGGTGGAATTGACGCGCTGGTGGCGTGGTTGCGTAGGAAAGAGGGTCAATGCCAGGCCGCAGATCGTAGTTGGTGTGACAACCATATTGTCCACGCTGAACGAGACAATAGCGCGGTGTTGTTGTGCTGGCATCACGATAACCATTACCGGATGCGTGGTTTTAATGAGCTGAAAGAAACGCTGCACAATAATCGCGTTAACTGGATACTGGATGTCGCCCGTCAGGAAATGGGCCTTTCAAATAGCCATGATTTAAGTATTCAGGAGCTGTGCTGGTGGGCTTTCATGCGCAACATGATGCACCTGATGCCGGAAGAAGTCTGCCGCATATCAATAAATAAGATGAAGGCTACTCCGCAGGATAGCGGACCTCTGAAAGAGGCGGATATTCGCCCGTATGACGATCGCGCTACAGCATATGTTCAGATGATGGAAGAACGCGCCGCGCCGATGCGTGCAAAAGTATGCCCTGTGGATGTTGACTCCGACCCTGGCATGGCGCATTTCAAAATACCAAAACTGCAATCGCTAAAATTACCTGAGTACATGGACTTTGTTGCTTCCCGTCCATGCTGTGGGTGTGGAGCTGCGGGAGCTGGCGCTCACATTACGCCTTATATCGTTCGTCATAGTCGATTATGCGCGCATGACATTTACGCAATTCCTCTGTGCCAGTCATGCCAGCGTGATATTGAGCGTGACCGCGATAATTGGGAGAAGACGCACGGTAGGTTGGCGATGCATCAACGATTGTTCTTTGATTACGCGCTTGGAGTGGGCGTTATCACAAGTCATTCGTCGAGTGTTAGATAAAATTGCTCTAATGTATTGCTATTTCTTTAATCTAGGGTGTTATATTCCACGTTGATTAGTTGACATGGGCTAATCAGTAGGTGACAGGATGTTACTTAACTGGCAGGGACGCCACTTCATGGAAATAAATCACTCACGAATAACATCGTACGAGATTGCGGATTACATGATCCGCACTAAATCTCTTCTATCAGCGAAAGAACTCGCAGCAATTCTTGAAAAGGAATACCCGCATCTGGATGTCGATAAGCGCGATGTTTATCTGCGCTTAAAGGCTATCGCTGTGTCTAAGTATTCGTCTGTTTTGATAGATGACAGTACACGCCCACGTAGATTTCAGATCCACTCTCTGAATCCTGAATTCTTTCGCCGTAGCCGCGCTCCGCGCCGGTTTGATGAAAAACTCCAGAACGAACTCTATATGACGCAGGACGAAAAGGAACGCCGGGAGCACCAGCCTTGGGTAATGGCGCGTCAACTTTTCAATAAGGTGGCCCGTCAGCACCGTCATTACGGTAATGCCACATCCGCACGTATCTGATTGATTGCTTGCCCGTTCCGGGCCTTTTGACATGTGACTTTCGTTACCCTCGCGTCAAAAAGAGTTTTTACGAAAGGAAGCATAAGTGACCTGGGACGATCACAAGAAGAATTTTGCTCGCCTGGCGCGAGATGGTGGTTACACCATCGCACAGTATGCCGCCGAGTTTAATCTTAACCCTAATACCGCACGTCGTTATCTCCGTGCCTTCAAAGAAGACACCAGGACTACGGACAGCCGCAAGCCAAATAAGCCAGTCAGGAAGCCACTAAAAAGCATGATCATTGATCACTCTAATGATCAACATGCAGGTGATCACATTTCGGCTGAAATAGCGGAAAAACAAAGAGTTAATGCCGTTGTCAGTGCCGCAGTCGAGAATGCGAAGCGCCAAAATAAGCGCATAAATGATCGTTCAGATGATCATGACGTGATCACCCGCGCCCACCGGACCTTACGTGATCGCCTGGAACGCGACACCCTGGATGATGATGGTGAACGCTTTGAATTCGAAGCTGGCGATTACCTGATAGATAACGTTGAAGCGCGGAAGGCCGCGCGCGCTATGTTGCGTCGGTCCGGGGCCGATGTTCTGGAAACCACTCTTCTGGAAAAGTCTCTTTCTCATCTCCTTATGCTGGAGAACGCCAGGGATACGTGTATTCGCCTAGTGCAGGAAATGCGCGATCAGCAAAAAGACGATGATGAAGGTACTCCGCCTGAATACCGTATCGCGAGCATGCTAAACAGCTGTTCCGCGCAGATAAGCAGCCTGATCAACACCATTTACAGCATCCGGAATAACTATCGAAAAGAAAGCCGGGAGGCGGAAAAGCACGCTTTATCTATGGGGCAAGCTGGCATTGTTAAGCTGGCATACGAACGAAAGCGTGAAAATAACTGGTCAGTGCTGGAAGCGGCTGAATTCATCGAGGCGCATGGAGGAAAAGTGCCGCCCCTGATGCTGGAGCAAATCAAAGCCGATCTGCGTGCTCCTAAGACCAATACCGATGATGAGGAAAACCAAACAGCATCTGGCGCTCCATCACTTGAAGATCTGGATAAAATCGCGCGAGAACGGGCCGCCAGCCGCCGCGCTGATGCGGCATTGTGGATTGAGCATCGTAGAGAAGAAATTGCCGATATCGTCGATACAGGTGGTTATGGTGATGTCGATGCGGAAGGCATATCAAACGAAGCATGGCTTGAACAGGATCTGGACGAAGACGAGGAGGAAGACGAAGAAGTTACCCGCAAACTGTACGGGGATGATGATTAATGGCCAGAAGTTGCGTAACGGACCCACGTTGGCGCGAGCTGGTGGCGCTATATCGTTATGACTGGATTGCGGCCGCTGATGTGTTGTTTGGGAAGACACCAACCTGGCAGCAGGATGAGATCATTGAGTCCACGCAGCAGGACGGCAGTTGGACAAGTGTGACCTCCGGCCATGGTACTGGTAAATCGGATATGACGAGTATCATTGCAATACTCTTCATCATGTTTTTCCCCGGCGCTCGCGTCATTCTGGTCGCTAACAAAAGACAGCAAGTCCTTGATGGTATTTTCAAATACATAAAGAGCAATTGGGCTACTGCTGTTAGCAGATTCCCGTGGTTGTCGAAGTATTTCATTCTTACAGAAACGTCTTTTTTTGAGGTGACTGGCAAGGGTGTTTGGACAATATTGATAAAGTCCTGTCGCCCCGGAAATGAGGAGGCGTTGGCTGGTGAACACGCCGATCATCTCTTGTATATCATCGACGAAGCGTCGGGTGTGAGTGATAAAGCATTCAGTGTGATAACAGGTGCGCTGACCGGTAAGGATAACCGTATTCTGCTTCTTTCCCAGCCTACGCGACCTTCAGGCTATTTCTACGATTCACACCACAGACTAGCTATTCGCCCGGGAAATCCTGATGGATTGTTTACTGCGATAATACTGAATAGTGAAGAATCTCCGCTTGTAGATGCAAAATTTATACGAGCAAAACTTGCGGAGTATGGCGGTCGTGATAACCCCATGTACATGATCAAAGTACGTGGTGAATTTCCCAAATCTCAAGATGGCTTTCTTCTTGGTCGTGATGAGGTTGAGCGGGCGACGCGGCGAAAGGTCAAGATTGCCAAAGGATGGGGCTGGGTTGCATGTGTTGACGTTGCTGGTGGCACAGGACGAGATAAGTCCGTTATTAATATCATGATGGTGTCCGGCCAGCGAAATAAACGCCGTGTAATCAACTATCGTATGCTGGAATACACAGACGTTACAGAAACGCAGTTAGCCGCCAAGATTTTCGCAGAATGTAACCCAGAACGGTTCCCGAACATAACCATAGCTATTGATGGCGATGGCTTGGGGAAATCGACGGCTGATCTAATGTACGAACGCTATGGCATTACCGTCCAGCGTATCCGCTGGGGTAAAAAGATGCACAGCCGTGAAGATAAAAGCCTTTATTTCGATATGCGCGCTTTCGCGAATATTCAGGCGGCAGAAGCTGTAAAATCAGGGCGTATGAGGCTTGATAAGGGGGCTGCGACTATAGAGGAAGCATCAAAGATACCGGTAGGGATAAATTCCGCAGGTCAATGGAAGGTGATGTCAAAGGAAGATATGAAGAAAAAACTCAACCTGCACTCACCGGACCATTGGGATACATATTGTTTCGCTATGTTGGCGAACTATGTTCCCCAAGATGAAGTGCTTAGCGTCGAAGACGAAGCGCAGGTTGATGAAGCTCTGGCATGGCTTAATGAATAACAATTTGACCATGCCGGATGGAAAACTATTGCGCGCTTTCGGGGTTGCTGTTTACTGGCTGCCCCTTCTTAGTTTTACGGCTGCGCGTAACTGATGCGGCTGATTTGACCTTTTTCTCTTCGCGAGTGATGGCAATTTGTTTTTTTACATTTTCAATATCTGCCAGGCGATATATTTTTGCCTGCGGCCAGCGGTCGCAGATGATCGGTTCTATAGAGTCATAAAGGCTAAATTTTGCTTTCTCGAATTCACCGTTGATGATGATTCCATCACGGAGAGTTTCATCGCAGATAAACACACCACACAGCGGCACATGGTAACTAACTGATTTACCATCATTGTAGTTAGGGCTACTGGAAATGTAATGGACGCGCAGCATTGTTTCGCTAAAGCCGTGTACACGCATACGGAATTTTTCATCCTCCGGGTACTGCTTCATTAGCTCTTTTGTTGCTTCCAGGTTCTCTATGTATTTCGCACTGTGCTCATTGATCCCCGCGCTTTTCTGGATGCGAATGTCCTTATCAATCAGATGAATAATGCGGCCAGCGGTCATGTTGACGCTGTTCACAGCTTCTGTCTGATAAGTAGTAACCTTACGCACACCGCGAAGGATGTTAGGCACTGGATATAAAATAGTCTTTGGGATATTGAGGTCTGGGTACTGTTCCAGTTCCCGCGCCATTAAAGTCCATTTATCAATTTCAGCCTGAATGCTGTCCGTTTCTTTGAACGGCAGAACGACAACCGGGCGAACAGGACGACCGTCGCTGGCGGCATCAACGTGTTGGGCGCGTGCAACAGCTTTTTTTAGAAAGAGATCCCTGAAGCTGACGAACTCCTGGTACAGTTGTTCGCCGTAGACATAATTTATCATTGATCCTCCTCCAGAATTGACATGGCCAACAACTCACAGCGGATTACACTGGGAGTTGTTGGCCACCATTATAGAAGGATCCAACGAAAATAATAGATTTATTAGTGCATTTATTGTGAGTCTGGCTGGTTAGTGGCCATGAGATATTCGATTGTGTCAGTGAGATCATCCAGGTCGTCTTGGGTGATGCGGTACTCCTGATTGGATATCTTTGAGTAGTGTTCAGCAATGGCGCGGGCAGCGTCGGTTTCGGCGGGGTCTACAGATAAAGCGTTAGAGCAATGTCTAACGTCGTCGATGGTTGGTGGAATGAAAGCCATAATTATGCCTCACTGTATTGACAACACAGAGCCTGAAGCTCTGACCTACTGTTTCACCCATGATCCATGCTGGGGTAATCTAACAACATTGCGCTGTGTGTAAGATGAGCAATGCATAGCTGTAATGCCGTTGTATAAGGTTTCCCTGTTTGCTCATTTCCTTCTGAGCCGCTCTACAACGCTGAAGACACATTAAATAGTGAATCCAAAGTCGTATTACGAAACGGCGGCAAAACTATAATTTATTAGAGCAATTGTCAAACAACTATGAAAAACAATCCAGTTTTTGGCTGGTGGAGTGGGATTTTTCTCTCAAAATTTATTGCTCTAATAATTCTTGATTTTTATGCGCAGCTGGACGTAAACTCCTCTTCAGACCTAATAACTTCGTATAGCATACATTATACGAAGTTATCTTAAGGGTTATTGAACATGATTAATTTACCTGTAAATCCATACAGTTCAATACCTTATCAGGTCAAATAGTGATCACTTGATCATTTGATCAAGGTTGCGCTACGTAAAATCTGCGAAATGTTGGCAGTGTTAGTGCTCCAGATTTCGCGTAGCGCACTTAGCACCACCAATCAATCAGAGGTGAAAAATGGGATATTCAGCTGCTAAAGTGTCCACTCATCTTGAGCTTGAGAAAAACCGTGGTTACTGGCGGGCAAAAGGGTTTGATCGTGATAGTTGCCAACTGTCATTATCGCGCGGTGAAGAGAAAATAGAACGCACGCGCGGTC